>Ga0308395_1000071_pt1 | contig 97107 bp, 82 predicted proteins | sample Hotspr20SampleP4_FD_202097 | JGI IMG/M metagenome (GOLD analysis project Ga0308395, IMG submission 202097) | Hot spring phototrophic mat microbial communities from Mushroom Spring, Yellowstone National Park, Wyoming, United States - 20050930_P4 ... | reverse complement strand
GACCTTTTTCATAGTCTTTGGACACCTCCTGATAGGATGATTGGTATTCTCCTTGTGTTTTACCAATTGTACCTGTCAGGAGGTTTTATTGCTTCCCAAACGTGACACAAAAATAGAGTACACTACCCATTGACGCCGCACAGAATGGGGACATAGTGATTGTGTATCCCGGGACGTACACCGAGAATATCGACTTCAAAGGGAAGAACATCACCCTGCGAAGCGAAGACCCGGAGATCGACGATACGGTGGTACATACCGCGATCGAACCACATCAAAAACAACCGGAGCACCCAGAGCGGCGAGGGAATGGCGGTTCTGGGGAGCGCCCCTCCCATCGTCCAAGAGAACATTTTTTCCGGTAACCAGGCGGGGCTTGGAGGGGGAGGAATCTATGTCGACCCTTCAGCAAGCGTGAGAGACACAGACGGTAATTTTTGGCCGAGGTAAAACTACCCCTACCGAAAAACAAGTGGGACCATCCTAATCGATGGTAAGACAAAGCTCAGAGAGAGCATTCCAGAATAAACATTAACCTACATAAATAATTTATTTTTCCAAGCCTTGACAGGGGAAGTAAAATTTGTTATCTTTTTAAAAAAGTTTTTTAAAACGTTTTTAAAAACGTTTTTCGATGGTGACCATAAAGGACATTGCTCGAATGGCAGGGGTTTCTCCTGCCACCGTTTCCAATGTGATCAATAATAAAGGTAACGTAAGCCTGCAAAACCGGCGCAAGGTCGAAGCTATCTTGCGAGAGGTTGGTTTTCAACCCAATATCCATGCTCGTGCCCTGAAGGCACATACTACCAAAAGTTTTGGGCTCGTCCTTCCCAGCCTCGAAGATCCCTATTATTCCCAAATTGTCCATGGATTTGATGATTTTCTTAAAAACCAAGGGAGTACCTTCCGTCTTTTCCTCACTCAAGACATTCCCATGAACGAAAGTAAGGCCATCCAAGAAGCCTATCAGAATCAGATGGGTGGCCTGGCTATCATGCCCGCCCTCCCGGAAAATGTGGCTTACTCGAAGTACCGAGAGAAACACCAAATTCCCTGGGTATTCTTGGATCGTGTTCCTCCCGTTTCCTCTGAATATGTGCTTATCGCCGACTACAGAGCCCTAGCCGTTTTCACCGCCTCGCTTTTGCGTGAAGAAAGAGTCCAACACATTCTTCTTCTTACTGCTGATAAAAGGTTTTTTTGCGAGCGTACTTTTTGTGATGTGTTTTTCCAAGAGATCGGGAGTCTCCAACCCTATATCACCCACGTGGAAATCGAGACCAGCTGGAGTATGGCCTTTAAAAATGCTTTTAGCGTGCTGCAAGAATGGCCAGAAATAAGCCACGTCGTAGCTACCAACCACATCCATGCTCGAGCCGTCCTCGATGTTGCCGATTATCTCGGCCTTTCCCTGAAGGTAATCTACCTTGGCCGGGAAAACTGGAAAGCCTTTAAGGAGAATCGACAGAACATTATAGAAATCAGTCGCCCCGGTCTCAAAATAGGCCGTCGTGCTGCCGAAATTTTGACCAAAGCCGTGGAGGGTTTCTCTGGTATTCGACCCACCCAGGAAGTGGTTCCGGTATATTTAAAAAAGAGCCCTCATCAACCGAAAAGCCCCAGAGTCATTCGAACCAGCAAGCGCCCCGTAATCCGGGTGACAATGCTCAACGACCCCTGTCATGAAGCCATCCGGTCCCTCATCCATGACTACAAGACTCGTTCCCAAGCTACCATCGAGATCGTGCCGCTTTCCTACGAAGCACTCTACCACGAAGTGGTTCGTAATCCCGAGAGCCCTTTTGATGTGTTTATGGTCGACGTTTCATGGCTTCCAGAATGTGTCTACTTTCGACGCCTGCGGGAATTAACTCCGCTCATCGTGCCAGCCTCAGAACCATTCTATGGTTTTATTCCAGGGGTCTTAGAAAACTACGCCTTGCTCAACGGTTGTTATTTCGCTGTCCCCTTCTACTTTGGAGTACAACTACTCTTCTATCGCCGAGATATCTTTGAGGATCCTGAGCTTAATCAGGCCTTCCTGGAGCAATCGGGACGAGAGCTTTCTATCCCTCGGGGATGGGACGAATATAACCAAGTAGCTCGTTTCTTCACAAAAAGCATAAATCCGCTCTCACCCGTGGAATATGGTACCACCGTTGGAGCGCATAATAACACTGCCATTGTCTGCGAATTCCTTCCCCGCCTGTGGTACTACGGAGGGGAAATTTTTGACCGTGAGGGACGTGCAACCATCGCTTCGCTCCAGGCGATAAATGCCCTCCAAAACTACATTGAAACCTTTCGTTATGCCCCCTCACCCAATAACTGGTGGCAAAAACAGGTAGAAAACTTTGCCCAGGGACTTTCTGCCATGATGATTATGTTCACTTCCAACGTTTTTCCTATTCTGGAAAAGCGTCTCTCCAAGGTGTACGACCGTTTTGGCATTGCCCAAATCTCCGGAGAAGTATCGGTGCTGGGTGGTTGGTCCTTAGGGATAAATGCTCGCAGCGAACAGGTGGAGGAATCCTTTGAGTTCATCCGCTGGGCCTGCTCTTCAGAGCTAGCGATACCCTTCTCGCTGCTTGGAGGCTGTACCCCTCATTTCAGTGTTTATCAGTCTGCAGAACTTGTTCGGGCCCTTCCCTGGGCAAGTCTGGCAGAAAAGACCTTTAATAAGGCAAAAAAAAGGGCAGCCATACCTCATCTAGGATTGGAAGTAGTAGAACAAAAACAATTGGAACAAATTATTGGAGAAAACTTGAGGAAGGCCATTGAAGGATCCATCACCCCAAAAGAAGCACTCCATAAATCGCAAGAGGAAATCGATCGATTCGGGTTTCACTTTATGTAATGCTTGAGTTTTAAGAAGGGGTACCTTTATACCCTTCGTCAACTTACTAAAGATGGTGGGAGGTGAAAAAGAACAAAAAACGTTAGGAACCCTCTGCTACATTAGGTATTCTTGAGAGAAGGGAGGATCGAGCCATGCAAAAAACGAGGAGATTGGTTTGGATTGTAATGGTGTGGTTGATTTTGGGATTAACTGCCCTTGCTTGGAGTAAGGGTTTTACCATTGCAGTGAGTAACGGTTATATCGGTAACAGCTGGAGAACTCAGATGATCGCTGCCATTGAAGAGCTAGGAGAAAAGTATAAACAGATGGGACTGGTGGATAAGGTCATCATCAAGAACTCAGGGCTGGATATCCAGGCACAGATTGCCGATTTTCGTAACCTTATGAATATGCAACCCGATGCGATTCTCCTCAATCCCAATTCTCCAGATGCTCTGAACTCAGTTATCGAAGAGGCCGTCTCTCGGGACATTCTGGTGGTAGCCATTGACCAACCGGTTACCAGCGAAGAAGTAGCTTGCAATGTAACCATCAATCAGTACGAATGGGGAAAGAAGCTTGCCGAGTGGTTAGTCGAAAAGTTGGGAGGCAAAGGAAAAATCGTCCGCATCGATGGTTTAGCCGGACACCCGGCCAACGTGGAACGAGTAAAAGGCATGGCCGAGGTATACAGCAAATATCCCGAAATCGAAATCGTGGCTTCGGCAAACGGGGACTGGGATGAAGCCCGTGCTCAGCAGGTAATGTCCAATTTCATCGCCGCCTATCCCCAAATCGACGGCGTCCAATCTCAGGACGGTATGGCCTTAGGAGTAGTCAAGGCCTATCAGGCAGCGGGGATTCCCATTCCCAAAGTAACCGGTGAAACCATCGTCTCCTTCCTCCACGAATGGAAAAGCTTGAAAGAGCAAGGAGACTTCGAGACTATCGGGATTACCAACCCTCCAGGCGCTGCAGGAGCCTTCGGACTGGGCTTTGCGGTAAGGCTCTTACAGGGTAAGAAGTTTAAACCTGGGGTTCTAGCGGAGAATAAATACTTCTATCTTCCGGTTACGGTGGTTACCAACGAAAATTTTGACCGGTTCTACGAAAGCGTAAAAGACAAGCCCGATTCCTACTTCCCAGATTACATTCCTACCGAGGAAGAACTCGATGCCCTATTTGAGTGAGTTCATCTACAAAGACAAAAAACCCTGCCCCTAGGGGCAGGGTTTTTTAAAGAAGGTGGTGGGGAATGCGTCTTTTCTCGGTAAAAGATATCCATAAGCACTTTGGTCCCATCCAGGCTTTACGGGGTGTTTCGTTGATCTGCCGGAGTGGGGAAATATTGGGACTGGTTGGCGCTAACGGCTCGGGAAAGACCACGCTTTCCAGGATTATGGCTGGAGTTCTACGACCTGACTCAGGAAAAATTTACCTTGACGAACAGCCGGTATCCTTTCATCACCCTCTTGAAGCTCGAAAAAGGGGAGTGGTCATGGCCCATCAGAATCTAAGTTTGGTGGGGTGCTTGAGTGTCTGGGAAAACGTAATGCTCGATCACGAAGTACTCACCTCGCGGGGGTTTCTCCAAAATCAGCAAACCATTGCCCAAGCTTTGGTCTACCTCCGGCGAGTGGGTTTCGATAAGGACCCAGAAACCAAAGTAGACGCCCTGCCTCCCGATGAGCAACAACTTGTAGAAATCGCCAAGGCCTTGTCCTGGAATCCTTATCTTCTCATCCTTGATGAACCCACGGCTTCGCTGAGTTATGATAAAGCCCAAAAACTTTTCCAGGTGCTTCACGAGGAAAGAGAAAAGGGAAAAATGGTCGTCTTTATATCTCATCGCATTGAAGAGGTGCTTTCGCTTTGTAACCGGGTGGTGGTTCTCCGGAATGGTACGGTAGTCGGAAATCTGGAAACGCAAAGTAGCGACTGCAATATCGAGGGAATTGTTGCCCTGATGACGGGAAACGGACAAAAGCGAGAGACATGTTCACCAGATTACAATCTGGCAACTAACAGAATTCTTCTTGAGGTCCGTTCCCTCCGAGTAGAACGAAAAGTACAGGAGATCTCCTTTGAGCTTCACGAAGGAGAAATTTTGGGTTTGGGAGGGCTTCAGGGTCAGGGACAGGAAGAAGTGCTTTTGAGCATCTTTGGAGCTATCCCCAGAACCGGAGGAACCATTCTCCTCAACGGCCGGGAAACATCTTTTAGACATCCCGTCCAGGCTATTTCTCAGGGGATAGTTCTTGTCCCCGGAGATCGCCTGACAGAAGGTCTCTTTCTGGAAAAAAGTATTCTCTTTAACACCATCTATCCCCAGCTTAACACCTTTAAAACTGAAAAATTCATACTATATCGGAAATACAGACAGATGACCCAAGAAATCGTTAAGCGCATTCAACTGGTGTACGGCCATCTTCACCAGGAAGTCCGTTTCTTAAGCGGTGGTAACCAGCAAAAGGTGGTCATCGGAAAGTGGCTTTCATTGAATCCCAAGATCATTCTTCTCAACGATCCGACCAAAGGAGTCGATGTGGGAGCGAGAAGAGAAATTTACCAACTGGTTCAGCGTTTGCGTCGGGAGGGAGCGGGAGTCATACTCTTTGCCAGCGATAACCAGGAGCTTTTAGAAAATGCCGACCGGGTTTTGGTCATGTACAACGGGACCGTGGTAGATGTTATCAAACGAGAAGAACTTTGCGAAAGTCGACTTTTGGCCTCTAGTCTTTGCGTGTTTCGAGGAGGAAAAAACGATGTACCGGTGCAATAACATATTTGGCAACCCAGCTTTTCCCTGCCTCATAGCCTTCTTGGGTGTTTTTGCTACCAACGTTTTTCTGCAACCTCGCATTCTCACCTACCGAGTGCTCTATTCCAACATCAGCACCTTTACTCCACTGATGATTGCTTCTGCAGCTCAAGCAGTGGTAATCCTTAGTGGAAACGTTGACCTTTCATCGGGGGCCATGGTTTCCCTTCTCAATGTTATCTTGGCCTCCTTATTTCGAGATACTCCCAGCAGTGTCTTGGTGGGCATAGCGATATCTCTGGGGGTCGCCCTTGCCGGAGGCGCGGTAAATGGTTACGCCGTAGGTTATCTTGGATTTCCTTCTATCGTTACCACTTTTGCTACCTCATTTATCTGGAGCGGCTTGGCTCTCATTATCCTCCCCCAGCCAGGAGGATATGTCCCCAAGTGGTTCTATAGAGCCTTCCAGAGTGGTCGATTACAGTTTCCGGTTCCCTTTTTGCTCATCGGAATAACCCTCCTTTTCTGGTGGTCACTTATTAGGCTTCCCGTTGGCCGCAAAATATACGCTGTGGGTGGCAACAGAAATTCAGCCTTTCTCACCGGCATTCGCCACCATCAAGTCATACTCTTTGCTTACTTAGCGAGTAGCTTCTTTGTCGCTCTGTCGGCCATCGCTGCCACCGGCTTGGTGGCATCTGGAGATGCTCGTCTGGGCCTTCCTATGACGCTTTCCTCCATCGCTTCAGCCGCCATTGGGGGCACATCTTTTCGGGGAGGCAGAGGAAGCATCATAGGTCCTATGCTGGGGGCGGTTTTACTTTCCCTCCTCAGCAACATTATCTTGCTTTTAGGAGTACCGTCTCTTTATCAGGATTTCATCAAAGGGGCAATCGTTGTAGCCGCCATCGGATTTGCTATGATCAGTCAACTCCGAAGAAAGGAGGGATAGAGGGTGCCCCAAGGTTTACAGCAAAGAGAAAACTGGACCCCCTTGGTTCTCATTGCAGCTCTTTTCGTGATTGGTGGTGCCGTTAATCCAGGATTTGCTTCCTTTTCCAATATTGGTAACATCGTAGGTATCGCTGCCTTTTTGGGCATTGTAGCTATGGGACAGACTATGGTCGTTCTCTCGGGCAACGAAGGCATCGACCTTTCGGTGGGGTCCTTGGTTTCACTGAGCGCAGTCTGGGCCTCCCAGCTCATCATGGGAGAAAATATCCGCCTCCTTTTAGCAATTCCCGTCTGCCTAGGCGCGGGAACCCTCTTTGGTTTCTTGAATGGGTTAGGTATCGCCTATCTCAATATTCCTCCGGTAATCATGACCTTAGGGATGGGAAGTCTGGTGCAGGGTTTCGTGCAGATTGTCTGTGGAGGACAGCCCACCGGGCAAGCCAGCCAGATTCTCCTTACCTTAGGCACTAAAAGGAGCCTGGGGTTACCCAATATGGTTTTCCTGTGGATCGCGCTCTCCGCGCTTTTTTCGCTCTTTCTCCATTACACCCGTTTCGCTCAGCGGGTTTATGGTATCGGAGCAAATCCACGGGCTGCTTTCTTTTCGGGAACTATGGTTCCAAGGCACCTAGCCCTAGTTTACGCCCTCAGTGGTTTCGCGGCCTCCGTAGCCGGACTTTTCCTTTTGGGATATACTGGCACTTCCCACATGGATTTGGGCACGGCCTATACGTTTCCTTCCATTGTGGCCGTGGTCATTGGGGGTGTCTCCCTAAGAGGCGGACGAGGCTCTTATCGAGGGGTTTTTCTGGGTACCGTGTTCCTCACCGCTCTTTCCAGTCTTCTTGTCACCCTACGCCTTGGAGACGGCGGTCGACAGGTGGTATACGGTATTGCCTTACTCATCCTTCTTTTGGTGTACGCAAGAGAAGAAAAAATGGTCTGACGAAAAGGGGGTGGTTCTGATGATACCTCGAGAAAGAGTAATGAAGGCTATCAAACACCAAGAAACGAACGTGTTGCCACTGGATCTCGGCTCAACCTTAGCTACCGGCATCCACGTCTCCAGTCTCCACAAACTCCGTGTTGCACTGGGACTCAGCAAGGAAAGCGACCCTGTCAAGGTGATCGATCCTTTCCAGATGCTGGGGGAAGTGGAAGATGACCTCCGCCGGGCCTTGGGCATAGACACCGTACCGCTTTTACCACCTTACAACTGTTTCGGTTTTGAAAATCAAGGTTGGAAACCGTGGACCTTTTTTGATGGTACGCCACTTTTGGTACCAGAAAAATTTAATATTATACCTGATGCCGAGGGAAATATCTATCAGTATCCTCAGGGGGATACGCGTCACAGACCTTCGGGGAAAATGCCCCAAGGTGGATTTTATCATGATATTCTGGTACGGCAACAACCCTTCTCCGAAGAAACGCTTAGCGTTGAAAAACAAATCGAAGAGTACAAACTTCTCTCTGAAGAGGATCTTCTCTACTACCAGAGAGAAGCACAACGACTTTACCATGAGACCGATTACGCCATCGTTTTTTCCGGAGTACCGGGCACAAACCTCGGTGACATTGCTTTCATTCCCGCACCCGCTCTCCCGAATCCTCAGGGCATTCGGGACATCGAGGAGTGGTATATTTCGTTGCTCACCCGCCAAAATTTTGTGAAAGAAGTCTTTGCCCAAATTACAGAGATCGGCTTAAAAAACCTCCGCCTTTTCCATCAGGCGGTAGGAAACCAGATCCAAGTAATCGTGATCTCGGGAGCGGACTTTGGTTCTCAAACCGGACCCTTCGTCTCGCCCCAAGTATACCGGGAACTCTTCAAGCCTTTCCACCAACAAATAAATCAGTGGATCCATGAAAATACTACCTGGAAAACCTTCATCCACACCTGTGGGGCGATATACGACCTCTTGCCAGACTTAAAGGAGGCCGGTTTTGACATCCTCAACCCAGTGCAGATCTCGGCCCCGGGGATGGAACCCGAAAGATTAAAAAGCGAGTTCGGGGATCATTTCACATTCTGGGGAGGAGGAGTCAATACCCAGTCTACCCTTCCTTTTGGCTCGCCAGAAGAAGTGAGAACCGAGGTCCAAAGACTTATCGAAATTTTTCGACGTAATGGGGGTTTCGTATTTGCCACGGTCCACAACATTCAAGCTAACATTCCCCTCCCTAACCTTATTGCCCTCTTTGAAACGATATCCCATTACCGATAAAGAAGGGAGGAACAGGGCATGGATTTGAGAGCACACATCGAGTACATCCCCAGAATGGGGAGCAAAAAGGACTATCCCATTGGGATAGTTGGCTCGGGATTTATCGTCCGAGCCTGCCATTTGCCGGCCTACGAACAAGCCGGCTATCGAGTGGTGGCCATTACTACGCGCACCGAAGATCTGCCGCAAGCTCAAAGCCTGGCCGAAACTTACCGTATCCCCAAAGTCCATCCTACCATCGAAGCGCTGGCTAAAGATCCGGAGGTAGAAATTGTGGACATCGCCTATCCACCCCACCTCCAACTTGAGGTGGTAGAAAAACTCGTTCCCTACAAAAAAGCCATTTTAGCCCAAAAGCCATTGGCCACAAACTTCTGGGAGGCAAAAAAAATAGTAGAACTATGCGATGCAAACGGAGTGACTCTAGCCGTTAATCAAAACGGTCGCTACGATCCAGCCATTCAGGCAACCCGGTTTCTTCTTCAAGAAGGGCTCCTGGGTAAACCGGTCATCGCTACCATCGAACTTCGTTTTAAGCCCCACTGGCAACAGTTCATCCTGGACTACGACCGTCTCATGTTCCTCAACATGAGCGTTCACCACTTAGACCAGTTTCGCTATCTCTTCGGATTACCTAAGCGAATTTTTGCCCACGGCACAAGCTATCCTGGTTGTCCCTATAAAGGCGAATACCTGGGAGCCTACATTCTAGAATATGAAGACGGATTATTGGCCTCGGCCTGGGACGACGGTTTTACGTGGGATCCCCCAAGCTTCGGTGTTTTTTACAAAATCGAGGGCACCGAGGGAGTAGCCAAACTCAATATTGGCTGGCCTTCAGGTGGACCGAGCACCATGAGTTTCTATTCCAAGAAACTGGGGGAAGCCTGGATCACTCCCGAACTCAAAGAGACCTGGTTTCCTGGGGCGTTTAAATATACCATGGGTGAGCTGATGCGAGCTCTAGAAATGGGTGTAGAACCGGAAAACAGTGGTCGCGACAACCTAAAGACTATGGCCATGGTGGAAGCGTGTTATATCTCGCATCGAGAAAAGCGAGCCGTAATCTTGGAAGAAATCCTAAATTCTTAGGAGGTGAACTCCGTGATTTCGGTAGGTATTTTTAACGGTTACTTTCCTTACACGCTAGAAGAAACCATTCTCAAGCTGAAGCAACTCGGCTTCAGCACCGTGCAACTCGACCTCACCTTCAAGGACATGAACCTGTCTCCTCAGACCCTCACCAAAGACCAGTGTCGCCGCATTCGTGATGCGTTCCGAGATGCCAACATTCCTATCTGTGTGCTCTCTGGATATACGAACATCGTTCATCCCGATCCCCAAGAACGGAAGAAGCGGCTGGAAGACCTCAAGGCCCTCATTCGCCGTGCCCGCGACTTAGGAACCGCATACGTGGTGAGCGAAACCGGAACCTTCAATCCCCACAGCGACTGGGTTCACCACCCCAAAAACAAAACCAGAGAAGGTTACGAGGAAACCCTAAGAGTAATCCGAGAACTCGTTCAAGTAGCTTATGATTACGGTACAGTTTTCTTGGTAGAAAATTATGTCAACAATGTGATTGGTTCTGTTGACGAAATTCTCAGACTCTTCGCCGATCTTGACTATCATCCCGCCTTAGGACTCCTCCTTGACCCCACCAACTTCTTCTGTGAAGAAAACATCGACAATGTCGACGGAACCCTTAATCAGATTCTGGACCTTGTGAGCCTCCTCAAAGATCGAGTGAAAATCGCCCATGCCAAAGATATCAAGAAAACCGAGGTTCAAGAAGAAAAACATGCACAGCTCGATGCTCCCGAGTCCCATACCTTCCGGGGCGCCGGAGCGGTTGAACTTCCAGCCCCTGGTCTGGGTATCCTCAATTACGCTCTTTACCTCAAGCGTCTCAGCGTCACTCATCCGAATATCCCGCTTATTATTGAACATCTTGACGAAGCAGATGTCCCTCGTGCCAAGCGTTTCATCGACGAAAAGCTTAAAGAAGTTGGTGCCTAACTTTTCCAAAGAGGTTGGGGTGGACACCCCAACCTCTTTTTCCCTTTTAACTCTTTTATTCTTTGTTTCTGCCTCTACCAACTTACGGTTCTTTCACACGGCCCAGAGTATCCCTTCTCAAGACCCGCAGCTTTCGCCCGACCAAAAAGGACAAAAATTTATTTACTTAAGAAAAAATATCTTGATTATTTTTTTCTTTAAAAAACATCTTGACAATTAATCCCCCCAATGGCATCATGAAAAGGAAATGGAAAACAATCCCAAGGGTTGCATGTTAAGAATTCGGTCGCTTTTTGATTCCCTGTGCCACGCGCAACAGAAAGTGGCGCAGTTTGTACTTGAGAATCCTCAGGAAGTGCTCTCTGTCTCCATTTCTGCGCTGGCTCAAAGGGCTCGAGTGAGTGAAGCCACGGTGTTACGGTTCGTGCGCGCCGTAGGATACGAGGGGTACGGCCGTTTCCGGATCGCACTAGCCGAGGACACCGCCACCCAATCCATCCGGGAAGGATTGGAAAAAATACACGAAGATGTGACTGTAGACGATGATTTTGAAGCTATCTTTCGAAAGGTGCTCTACTCCAACGTGGACTCCCTTTCCACTACCATGAACCGGGTGGATGGAAAGGCCATAGAAAAAGCCGCTCAACTCATCTACCACGCTTCCACCCTTTTTCTGGTGGCGGTGGGTAATTCCCAACCAATCGCCATGGATGCTCTGCACCGGTTCCTCAAGCTGGGCAAGAAGACGGTTTTCTTCTCCGATCCGGTTGCTGCTGCCATGTTCGCCCGCCTTTTGGGTCCGAACGATACTGTCATCGCCATCTCCTTTTCCGGGCTTTCAGTGGATGTGATCGAAATCCTGAAAATCGCCAAAGAAAGTTCGGCCAAGATTATCGCTATCACCAGCCACGATCATACTCCTCTCACTGATCTGGCAGACGTGAAGATCTTTTCATATTCCAAGGAGACCCGCTTCAGGACTGAAGCCATGGAATCCCGAATCGTACAGCTCAGTATTATCGACGCCCTGTTTGTCTCGACGGCGATGATCAATCCCCAGAAAGCCCTACGGGAGATCCAGAAAACCACCAATCCGCTCCCCTATAAGGTGGTTCCAAAACGCTCCAGAGCAGGAGGTGATGTGGAGAAAAAGTGAGGAAATGGATATTACGGGTGGTGTTCTCAGTGGAGAAGCGTGGTTCTCAAAAGAAAGTCATTTTGTAAAAGGGAGGTATGTGCGGTGAGATTCCTGAAGATGGCGCTTGTGGGGATTATCGTGCTTGGCTTGAGTTTCTCTGCCTTTGCTCAAGGAACTGTGGAAATCGAGTTCATGCAGTGGTGGCAACCGGAAATGAAGGGCGACTCCTTCGATCAGATGATTCAGAACTTTGAAACCCAAAACCCGGACATCAAAGTGAAGCCGGTGACACTCCCCTATGCGGAGGTACGGGATCAACTCATGATCCAGGCAGCCGGAAAGACCCTGCCTGACGTGGTCGGAGTAGACCCCCAGTGGATGCACACTTTAATCAAGTACGGGGTAATCGAAAACCTGGATACTTACATTGCCAAAGACGGACTGGATGTTTCCAACTTGGCCCTCAAAAAAGTTAAAGACTCCGCCTGGATTTTCCCAGTAACTTCCTACATCTACCCCCTGTTTTATAACATCGATCTCTTAAAGGAAGCAGGATTCAACGAACCCCCTAAAACCCGGGAAGAATTCCTTAAGTACGCTCGGGCCCTCACCAAGCCAGACAAAGGGCAGTATGGCTGGGTTTTGCCCCTTTCGCTGAGTCTTCCCAATGGAATCAGCAACGATATCTGCCCCTGGGTGTGGGCAGCAGGCTATGACATCATGCAAGATGGCAAGCCCTACTTGAACCATCAGGGGGTCATTGAAGTGCTCAAGTTTGTCAATGAGCTCTACCAGAATGGTCTCTTGAGCCCCGGTACCATGGGAAAACGAGAACCAGAAAAAGTGGAAGAATTCGCCAATGCCAGGGTGGCCATGATGATCAGCTCCGTGGCGCACATCAACATTCTGCGAGAGCGAAATCCTAACCTGAACTTTGCCATTGCCCCCATCCCCGCTCCAGCAGGGTACGATGGACCTCCGGCCCTGCGGGTCGCATCCTGGGATATCGGCATTTCTGCAGCTTCGAGCGAACCAGAAAAGGAGGCAGCCTGGAAACTTCTCAAATACATCACCAGTACCGAAGTGAATGCCTTCGTGTGCAGTAATGCCAACGCCTTCCCGGGGAATTTGCTCGCCAAACCAGACTACATCGGGGGCGACCCGGTGTATGAAATGGCCTATGACCTCTTCACCAAAGCAGACCTGAAGTACCCGCTCGTCGGTGCACCCGAGGCTTTTGGGTTAGAGCGGAGTTTTGCAGAGCTCATTCACGGCATGTTCGAGAAAACGAAAACCGCCGAAGAAGTTGCTGCCGAGGCCCAGAAGACCTGGGAACAAATTTTTGCTGAAAACGAATAACCGATCCCTTTCCCCAGCGCAAAAAACCTTGCGCTGGGGAAAATTTCATTCCAGCGGAAAAACACCAACAAATCAGCATAGGTGGGTGGTTATCCTGTGAACTCCTATAAGTATTTGCGCAAACAGTTTGTAGCCTACGGTTTTTTAGCACCTGCTGCCATTCTCCTTATTGTGCTCCTGCTTTACCCCATGATCCTGGTGGTCTGGAACAGCTTTCTCGACAACTCCATCATCAATCCTACTCCCAAATGGGTAGGACTGAGGCATTATCGATGGGCTCTGGCCGATACGGTCTTCAGCCGAGCCTTCCGGAACACCCTGATTTTTACAATTTCCAGTGTCCTTTTGCATCTTTCCATCGGACTGGGTTTCGCCCTCCTTCTCAACACTTCCATCAATCGGCGTATCCAGACCTTTTTCAGGGTACTCTTGATCCTTCCCTGGACCTTTACGGTGGCAATTGTAGCCATCATCTGGCGTTTACTCCTTGATCCCCTTGGAGTGGTCAACTTTCTCCTTTCCATCCCTGGCTTCATCAAGCCCGGTCTGGCCTGGTTCGGAGATCCAGGAAGAGCTATGTCGGCACTGATTCTTACCAATACTTGGGGCGGATACCCTTTCATCATGGTCAGCCTCCTGGCTGGGCTGCAGGGAATATCCGTGAGTCTCTACGAAGCAGCCACCGTGGATGGGGCTAATTCCTGGCAAAAATTCCTTTATATTACGGTACCCCAGCTGAAGCCGGTGATCCTGAGTATTGGCCTTCTTGATTTTATCTGGACGTATCGGCTTTTTGAACTCATCTGGCTCACCACCGGCGGCGGTCCTGGACGGGCTACCGAAACCTTGGGCACCTATATCTACAAATTAGCTTTCACCCAGTACCAGTTCTCCCGGGCCTCTGCGGTGGCGGTGATCTTAGCCCTGACCACGCTTGTTCTGGCCATATTCTATCTGAGAGCACAGAAAGCGAGCGACTGAAAAGGAGCTGAACGATGCATTCAGTCAAGCGTATCTCTTTTCGAGTCAGAGGAATCGTCTATACGTTACTTATTGTTTCCGGGATGTTTGCGGTCTTTCCGGTCATCTGGGTGTTTCTCATGTCCACCAGACCCAACGTGGAGGTATTCAAGTGGCCGCCAACTTTTTTCCCAGAACAATTCACTCTGGAACCGTATAAACGGGTATTTAGAGACCCCGTCTATCTTCGCTTCTTCTTCAATAGCTATGTCGTCGCCACGGTGGTAACCCTATTTACTGTGATCGTAGCTATACTTGCCGGTTACGGTTTCTCGCGATTCAATTTCCCCGGGAAAAAGCTCTTCAACCTCTTCGTGGTCGGTACCCAGATGGTGCCGCCCATCACCCTCCTCATCCCTTACTTTTCAATGATTGTGGCGTTTGGGCTTTTCGATACTTACAAAGCACTCTTTCTCACTTACATTGTGCTCACCCTTCCCTACGCCATCCTCATGATGACCGGTTACTTCAACACCATCAGCAAAGAACTTGACGAAGCCGTAATGATCGATGGGGGAAGTCGTTTTTACGCGCTTTGGATGGTTATCGTACCTCTGGCCTTGCCGGGAATTATTGCCACTACGGTCTTCAGCTTTCTATTATCCTGGAACGAGTTTGCCTTTGCTCTAACCCTCACCAAAAGCACCAGCATGCGTACCATTCCGGTGGGTATTTCTCTTCTCATGGGACAGCATGCCTATGAGTGGAACGTGATGATGGCCATCTCCATACTGGGAAGCGCTCCGGCTCTCCTTCTCTACCTTTTCGCTCAGCGCTACTTTCTGTCCGGCATGACTATTGGGGCTATCAAAGAGTGAATCACTACAAGAGGTGAGACCGGTCCGATGAATCTCTATTACTTTTTCAAAAGGTCGCTTCAGGAAATCAACTGGACAAAGCATATCTTCTGTGGATACAGTGGCAACATTGATTGGGCAGTACGCCTCCAGGGAGAGGATTTCCTCCGCCTTCAAAACCACCTGGGTCTCTGGCCGGATTCCTTTTCCCAATCCCTGTGTAAACCGGAAATCGATACTTTTGCCGAGCTCATCAACTATGTTATCTATTTCCTGCATACCAATTCGGGGGGAGAAGGGGATATAAAGGATCCTGAGCTCATGAGGGCGATCATGCAATTTCTGCCGGGCCAATTCTCCATCGGGGGAACCGGGGCGCAGGCGGCCAACTTTCTGGCCTATCTCGGTTTACCTCAAGTTTCACTGCACCTTCCCATTTACAATGCCCATTTCGAGAAAATCTTGCACCATCGACTTCGAATATACCACAATACCCCCTTCTACGAGGAAAAGTTCGGGAAAGAAGTGTCTGCTTCCCTTTCTGAAATTCACTGTATCTTTGACTACGCTCCCCAAACCGCCTACCGGATTGGCAACGCCGTATTCCAGACCAGGAGTTCCGACCGCGTCATCCTAAGCCATGATCGGTGTAACGCTAACATCTCTATCAGCGAATCCTTCAAGCAGGAACTTACCAGGCCCCACCAGGAGGTCTCGTTTTTGGTCTCCGGATTCAACTCCTTCCGTAAGATAGAAAGTTTATCGCGTTTTCTCCAGGAAAACCAAACGATCATCGAGCAGTTTCGCCGTATACACCCTCGTTCTTCGGTTTGCGTGGAAGAAGCCCACTACTGGAACAGAGAAGAAGAGAGAATTAAAACGGTAGCTACCACGATATATCCGGCTATTGACAGCCTGGGAATGAATGCCAGGGAATTTCAGGCCATATCGTACCATCTCGGCTTTCAAAATGAGAATCTCATACAGGCACTCTACAGCATGGCGCAACACTTTGGACTCAAGCGGATAGGTGTTCATTCTGGAGAACGGTGTTTGGTGGTGAGCGCATATCCCGTTGAGCAGGAAATCCTCGCTGATAGCCTGGGGATACTCCTTTCCGGAGCAAAAGCTCACTATGGTCGTTTTGTGAGGCTCGAAGAGCTGGAAGCGTTCCTGGAAGCTTTCCGTAGCTTCACGCAGACCAAAAGAATCGATTCTCCCCAGCCACTGGGAAACGGCTATCGTGCTTTTTCTTTACCGACTTTAAAGGGGATACCGATTGCTTCTGCCTTAGGTTTAGGGGACGCCTTCACCGCTGGGCTTTTGGTTCACCTGTAGAGAATGACGAATCTTAAAGAGAGAGGAGATGAAAACATGCCACTTGTAGCGATGCGTGAACTTTTGGAAGAAGCCGAGAAACACAACGTGGCCATCCCGGCTTTCAACTTCTGTAATTTGGAAACTCTCTATCCGATCCTCGAAGCAGCCAAAGACCTGCGTGCTCCGGTTATCCTTCAGGCAGCTTTCTCGGAAGTGGAGTACTTCGGAAAAAGGGCGGTCGGGGACTTTGTGGGAAGGGTGGTGGAGGACTTTGGGATCCGGGTTGCACTCCACCTGGATCACGGTCGGAGCTTCCACGAAGCCATGCAATGCATCCGTTTCGGGTTCACCTCTGTCATGTTCGATGGATCGGTGCTACCCCTGGAAGAAAACGTCCGCATCACTAGAAGAATCGTCGAAGTAGCCCACGCGGTGGGTGTCTCGGTAGAGGGAGAGTTAGGAAGGATCGGAGGGGTTGAGGAGGCCTCTTCTGGGGAGGAGGAACTTCTTACCGATCCCGAAGCGGCGAGTTATTTTGTGAAAGAAACGGAGGTGGATGCTCTGGCCATCGCCATTGGTAACGCCCACGGGTTTTATAAACAGGAACCCCACATAGACTTTGAACGCCTGAGGAAAACGAGGTCGCTTTTGGGTTCCTTTCCCATCGTCCTCCACGGTGGAACAGGGATCCCCGACGAGCAGATCAAAAAGGCCATTTCTATGGGTATCCGAAAGATTAACTTCAGCACCATCATCCGTGCCCAGTACATCAAAACTTTTAGATCTTACTCACTGGGAAATCCCGAAAACTTCTCCCTTATGGAAATCTCTCGAGTAACTATGAACAGTGTCAAGGAAGTCGCTGCCGACCTCATCGAACTTCTAGGTTGCACCGGGTTATGCTGACACAAGCAGAGAAGAGGCCTCGGCCTCTTCTCTTTTAAATCTACGAAGGCAATGGACGGTTATTGCTATCCCCAGGCATAGTTTTTTCACACCCCCTGGTATACTCACCAGCGGTGGTGGACGTCAGCACGGATATAGGTGTCATATATCCTCTGCACCGCCTCCATGGTTTCTTCCGGTAAAGGGGGAAGGTTGGAAGCCCGGGCGTTTTCTTCGGCTTGTTGGGCATTTTTGGCTCCGGGGATAACGGTAGTAACCTCCGGGAACATGAGAATCCACCTCAAAGCCAGCTGCGCCATGGTGAAACCTTGGGGAAGGAATTTGCGCAGCTCCTCCACCGCCTGGAACCCCTTTTCCAGATCGACTCCGGCGAAGGTTTCTCCCCGGTCAAAGGCCTGTCCGTAACGGTTGAAATTCCGGTGGTCATCGGGAGGGAAGGCGGTCTCCGGGGTGATTTTCCCGGTAAGAAGACCGCTAGCTAGAGGTACCCGGGCGATCACCGCCACCCGTTTTTTACGGGCTTCATGAAAGAAGAGTTCCGCCGGACGTTGACGGAAGGGGTTGAAGATGATCTGCACGCTGCGCACCCCGGGATACTCGATGGCCTTTAAGGCCTCTTCCACCTTTTCCACGCTCACGCCGTAAAAGCGAATTTTACCTCTTTCCACCAGTTTCTCTAGTGCCTCAAATACCTCAGGACGGTAGTAAACCGGAGTAGGCGGACAGTGGAGCTGTAAAAGGTCCAGACAATCCACTTCCAGGTTCTGGAGGCTCCGATCCACGAATTTTTCCAGGTTTTCCCCGTTGTACCCTTCCGCAACGTGGGGAGAGAGGCGCCGGCCGGCCTTGGTAGCCACGAATACCCGTTCCTTCCGTTCCCGCAATACTCGGGCAATGAGTCTTTCGCTCCGTCCATCCCCGTACACATCGGCAGTATCGATGAAGTTCATCCCGCAGTCGAGCGCCCGATGCAAAGCCCGGATGGCGTCATCCTCTTCCACTTTTCCCCAACTTCCCCCGATGGCCCAGGCGCCGAAACCCACTTCACTCACGCTGAAACCACACCGTCCGAAAACCCGGTAGTTCATGCTTCCCACCCCTTCTTTTTTCTCTACTATACCACATCGTAGAGCTACGGTAAGAGCGTGGATCACTTCCGGGGTTTGAAAAAATATTTCGGTGGAGAGATAGAAGTGAAGCCATGGGGAGTGGAAGGGTCTGGAAAGCTTTCCCTGCAAGTTATCCACAATTGTGAGTAAGCTGTGGATAACTTGCAGGATAGAGGGATTTATGGTTAAATTAAGAGCGGAGTAGTTTTCCACCCTCCCGCCGGAAAAAGAAAAAAAATGAAAAAAAGAAGGGGGAAGCTCTCTTTCTGTCGCTTGAGAGAACCTGGAAGGAAGGGTAACAGGGTGGGCTGTGGAAAACTCCGTGAGTGGAAATAGAATAACTGGGGTGTAAAGCTATGAAATCCTTTCAGGAAAAGGAAAACGACCTGTGGATAAAGGCCCTGGAAGTCTTAGCAAAGCAACTCTCGGTCCCTGAGTACCACGCTTGGCTCGAGAACACCAGAATTGTCTCTCTGTCGGAGAAAAAACTGGTTCTCGCCGTGCCCAGTGAATTTTCCCGGGAGAAGCTGGAGCAACGTTACCTGGAACTCATCCGCTATGCACTTCAAAAAGCTATCGGAAGGGACCTGCCCAACCTGGAAATCGGAGTGGTGGTGGATACGTCCCTACTGAGAGAGAGTGGTAACTCCCAGGAAGTGAGCGGGCCTCCTTCAGAGTGGGAGAAACCCAGTCTCAATCCCCGCTACACCTTTGCCAGTTTCGTGGTGGGGAACAGCAATAAATTTGCTCACGCCGCAGCTATGGCCGTGGCCGAGAGCCCGGCCCGCTCCTATAACCCACTCTTCATTTACGGCGGCGTAGGGTTGGGAAAGACCCATCTTATGCACGCCATCGGCCACTATATCCTGGAGCGAAACCTGGGAGCCAGGATCGTCTATGCCTCATCGGAGAAATTCACCAACGAGCTCATCAACGCCATCCGGGATGACAAGACCGAGGAGTTCCGCCAGAAATACCGCAACGTCGACGTACTCCTCATCGACGATATCCAGTTTTTAGCCGGCAAAGAGCGGACTCAGGAAGAGTTCTTCCATACCTTCAATACCCTGCATGATGCCTTCAAGCAGATCGTGTTAACCAGCGACCGTCCTCCCAAGGAGATTCCCACGCTGGAAGACCGGCTCCGATCCCGTTTCGAGTGGGGTCTCATCGCCGACATCCAGCCCCCGGATCTTGAAACCAGGATTGCCATTTTGCGCAAAAAAGCGGAGCTTGAGGGGGTAGAAGTTCCCGAAGAGGTTATCAACTTCATCGCTAACCGTATTCCCTCGAATATCCGAGAGTTGGAGGGAGCCCTGGTGCGAATCAAAGCCTTCTGCACCCTCAACCGGGTGAGTCCTGATCTAGAGGTCGCCCAGGAAATCCTCAAGGACCTCCTTCCTCGCCGTGAAAACCACAAAATATCCATTCTCACCATCCAGCGGGTGGTGGCCGAACACTTTAACCTCAAACCCAGTCTCATGCGGGCCAAAAAGCGTAGCAAAGAAATAGCCTATCCCCGGCAGGTCGCCATGTATCTTGCCCGGGAACTCACCGATCTGTCCCTCCCTTCCATCGGCGAGGAATTCGGAGGAAGGGATCACACCACCGTGCTCCATGCTTATGAAAAGGTCAAAAGTGATTTGAAGAGTAATCCACAGCTTGCCGGAGAAATCAGTGGATTAATTGAGAAAATCCGTTCGGAAAAAAGTTAATCACCTTTTAGGAACAGTTTACACACAGGTTTTAGAAAGGGTAAAGAATAGGAGCTTGAGCGTAAAGGGACGGTTTTCCACAGAAAACCTTTTCACTACTACTCCTCTATTTTAAGAGTTTTAGGAATAGAGTACTAGAAGGGAGGATAAAAGGGTGGATATCCGGGTTGATACAGCGCTCCTCAGGGAAGCGGTAGGAAAAGTGTACCGGGTGGTGTCAGGACGTCCGGCAATTCCGGTGCTTTCAGGGATACTCCTCGAAGCAGAAGGAAATACGCTGGCCGTCACCGCTACCGACTATGAAATGGGTGTGAGATCCTCCTGCAATGTGGAAGTGGATGTTCCGGGAAGTGCAGTTCTACCGGGAAAAATTTTCTATAATCTGGTGCGCAGTACCGGAAAGGGAACCATGCGGATTGTAGCTCAGCCGGAGAATACCGTGGAAGTGTTCTCGGGGAAGAGTTATTACAAGCTCTCCGGTTTTTCCCCGGAGGATTTTCCGCTCTTTCCTCCTTTTGTGAAGGAAGCTTCCGTTACTATAGACGGCGCAGAGTTGAAGGAAGCGTTGTTGCAGACCTATTTTTCGGTTTCCAAAGATGAGATGCGTCCACCCCTTACCGGGGTGTTTCTGTCTCTTTCGGGGGGGACCCTCCATTTTGTCTCTACCGATGGACACCGGCTCAGCGTGCGGGAAGTGAAAAGCTTTGAGAGCACCGTCTCTGATTTCCGGGGGATCATCCCTTCCCGATCGGCGAGCGAGTTGTTGCGCTTGAGTCTGGGAGGGAAGGTGGTCCTTTATCCCGGCAAAGGGGAGGTCCTCTTTCAGGTAGGCGAGACGGACCTCTTTTCCCGCCTCATCGAGGGGGAATACCCTCAGTATGAACAGGTCGTTCCTCGGGAATTTGTGACCGAGGTGGGCTTTTCCCGGGTAGAGCTTCTTGAGGCTCTGGAACGGGTGTCGCTGGTAGCACAGGGAGCCGGCCCCATCGTGGAGGTACACCTTAAAGAGGAAGGGGTAGAGCTTCTGTGTCAGGCTCCGGAGGTAGGAATGGCTAGGGAAGAGCTGGAGGGAAAGGTGGAGGGGAAGAGACTCACGGTGGCCTTCAATGTGCGGTATCTCCTGGAGGCCCTGCGGGTAGTGAACTGGGAAACGGTAAAAATTGGGTTGAGTGGAGAGCTCTCTCCGGCCAAGGTTTTTCGGGAAATGGGGCTTTTTGAGTACGTGATTATGCCGGTAAAACTCAGGGAAGAATAGCCTCCTCCATGTACTTCCAGGAAGTGGAGTTACGGAACTTCCGTAACCTCAGGGAGATACGCGTTCCTCTGGAGGAACGCTGTGTCCTCATCGTGGGTGATAATGCCCAGGGGAAGAGTAATTTTCTGGAGGCGCTCTTCCTTCTGGCTCGTGGCTTCTCCCCCCGTAGAGCCAGAGACAATGAGCTTGTATCTTTTGGAGAAGAGGGGGCTTTGCTGCGTGCCAGGGTTCGGGAGGGAGAGACCAGTTTCATGAAGGAGGTTTTAATCCGGCGCAATGGTGGAAAGGAGTGGCGGGTGAACGGGAAGAGATTTTCCCGGGGGGCGCCGATATGGCTCACTGGTCACTTTCCGGAAGATGCCGCTGTGGTAGGGGGGGCACCCAGGGAGCGGCGGGATTTCTTCGACCAGGCTATTTCTTTTCTTTACCTCCCTTACCACCAGTTTCTGAGAAGCTATGAGAAGGTGGTGGAGCGAAGGAACTGGCTTCTCCGGGAGGGAGATCCCTCGGGGTTGCTTCCGGTTTATACCGAAAAAATGATCGCCCTTGGTTCACGGATTGTGGAGTGGCGGGTAAAATATATGGGGAGTTTCGCGCCCTTTCTGGAGCAAACCTATCAGGAGATCTTTGGTGGGGGGAAGCTCACCCTCCGTTACCGGAGTGAGGGGTACCTCTGGGAAGAGGGTATCGGGGAAGGTTTGCGAAAGGCCTGGAAACTCCTCCAGAAGGAAGAAGAAGCGCGGGGAATGACCCTCTTCGGTCCCCACCGTGATGAAGTGCTCTTCCTCCTCGAAGGACAGGAGGTGCGGGATTTCGCTTCTTCAGGGGAGAAAAAGGGTGTGGCCCTGGCGCTACGACTCGCTGAGATGGCAGTCATGGAGCACGGAAAAAAGACGAGAGCCGTCGTTCTTTTTGACGATCTCTTCTCCGAGTTTGATGAAAAGAGGCAACACCTGGTTCTTCGGAAGGTATGCGGGAAGAACCAGGTGTTCGTGACCACTGCCGGGAGAGAGGGGGTCCGGGAAAATGTTAAAGACCTGGAAACCTGGGGTTTTGTGATGGAAGGGGGGCAAATGAAGCGGTGGTGGTGACATGAGAGAAGGAAGGTTCTTTTCGGGGAAACCTACCCCTCTGGGGGAGGTCCTCCAAGAATACCTGGAAAAAGCAGGCATCTCCCCTAAAATCCGGGCCTATGGGTCGTTACAGCACTTCGGAGAATGGTTTCCGGAACTTACTCCCTTCTGTCGCCCGGTGAAGTTTGAGCGGGGAGTTCTGTACCTGGCCGTCTGTGATCCCCTCTATACCCTGGAAGTGAGAGGCAAGATCCCAGCCATTCAGAAGCGTTTCCAGGAGGAAGGCCTGGCAGTGGAACGGGTCAAGATTCAGTGTCGATGACGAGGTGAGCACGACTTGGAAAAGACGAAGACCTATAAAGCGGAGCAAATTCAGGTTCTGGAAGGTCTGGAGGCAGTCCGGAAGCGTCCCAGCATGTACATCGGTAACACCGGCATAGGAGGGTTGCACCACCTGATTTTTGAGGTGGTGGACAACAGTGTCGATGAGGCTCTGGTGGGTTGCTGTACAGAGGTTCAGGTGATCTTCCACCGTGATGGGAGTGTGAGTATCTCTGACAACGGTCGGGGTATTCCGGTCGATATCCATCCCGAAGCCCAGCGTCCGGCGGTGGAAGTGGTGTTAACCAAGCTCCATGCCGGGGGAAAATTCGGAAGTGGAGCTTACACCGTTTCCGGAGGGCTGCACGGAGTGGGCGTCTCGGTGGTCAACGCCCTTTCGGAGTGGCTGGAGGTAGAGGTTCGCTCTCAGGGAAAAATTTATCGCCAGCGGTATGAACGGGGAAAACCGGTAACTGACCTGGAGGTGGTAGGAGAGACCACCACCACTGGAACTACCGTGCGCTTCAAACCTGATCCGCTCATTTTCCCTGATACCAGTTTTCATTTTGAAATTGTGGCCCAGCGCCTCAAGGAGCTGGCCTATCTCAACGAGGGGCTGTGGTTTTCGCTTCTCGATGAGCGAACTGGAAAAGAGAAGAAGTACGCCTTTGAAGGAGGCATCCGGGCTCTGGTGGCCCACCTCAATTACGGGAAAGAAGTCCTCCATCCGGAACCGATTTATTTTTCCGGAGAAAGAGACGGAGTGAAAGTGGAGGTGGCCCTGCAGTACAACGATGGGTACCTGGAAAACGTCCTCTCTTTCGCCAATAACATCAACACCGAGGAAGGGGGAACCCACGTCACCGGCTTCAAGACCGCCCTCACCAGAGTGGTGAACGAGTACCTGGAACGGCACAACATCCTCAAAGAAAAAGAGGAACCCCCCACCGGTAACGACATCCGCGAAGGCCTGTGTGCGGTGGTGAACGTCCTCCTTCCCAATCCTCAATTTGAGGGGCAGACCAAGACCAAGCTCGGTAACCCTGAAGTGCGGCCCCTCCTGGAGGACCTCACCCTTTCTTTTCTCTCCTCTTTCTTTGAGGAGAATCCGGAAGTGGCTCGGCCCATCGTGGAGAAGATTCTGCAGGCTGTTCGGGTGCGTCTGGCCACCAAGAAGGCCCGGGAGCTTGCCAAAAAGAAAGATAGTCTGGATTCTGTTTCTCTTCCCGGAAAGTTAGCCGACTGTGCCGAGCGGGACCCCCAGCGAGCAGAACTTTTCATTGTGGAGGGAGATTCGGCCGGTGGTTCGGCCAAACAGGGCCGGGACCGTCGTTTCCAGGCCATCTTACCGCTGCGGGGGAAAATACTCAACGTGGAGAAGGCCAACCTCCACCGGATTTTGGGGAGCGAAGAGATCCGGAACATCATTGCTGCTCTGGGGTGCGGTATCGGAGAAAACTTCGCTCCGGAAAAGCTCCGCTATCGACGAGTGATCATCATGACCGATGCCGATGTGGACGGAGCTCATATCAGGACTTTGCTTCTCACCTTTTTTTACCGCTATATGAAGGCGCTCATCGAGAGAGGAAACGTTTACATCGCCCTTCCCCCTCTTTACCGGGTACGGGAGGGGAAGAACGACCACTACGCCTTCGACGATCGGGAACTCGAGGGCATTCTCCAGAACCTGCGGGGGAAGAAGTACACCATCCAGCGCTACAAAGGTTTGGGAGAAATGAATGCCGAGCAACTCTGGGTGACGGCCATGAACCCTGCCACCCGGACGCTCAAGCAGGTTACGGTGGAGGACGCCCTTTTGGCCGAAGAGACCTTCAGTATCCTCATGGGTGATGCGGTGGAACCCCGTCGGGAGTTCATCCGGGAACACGCCCATGAAGTGGTGAATCTCGATATATAAGGAGAACCGACCATGCAGGAAGAGAAAGGGAAAGTGGTGTTTGTGGATGTCTCGCAGGAAATGCGGGATGCTTATTTGAGTTATGCGATGAGCGTCATCGTGGGCCGGGCGTTACCCGATGTTCGCGATGGTTTAAAACCGGTTCAGCGGCGTATCCTCTACGCCATGCATGAGATGAACCTCCGCCACGGGGAACCCTACCGGAAGAGCGCTCGCGTGGTCGGAGACGTGCTGGGAAAATACCACCCCCATGGTGATATGGCAGTCTATGAAGCCCTGGTGCGCATGGCTCAGGACTTTACCTATCGCTATCCTCTGGTGGATGGACACGGCAATTTTGGTTCGGTGGACGGTGACCCCCCGGCGGCCATGCGCTACACCGAGGTGCGGATGGCCGCCATTGCGGCAGAACTTTTAACGGATCTAGAGAAGGAAACCGTAGAGTTTGTTCCCAACTTTGATGAGTCGGTCAAAGAGCCCACTGTTCTCCCGGCCGCCTTTCCACAGCTTTTGGCGAATGGCGCCTCGGGTATCGCGGTGGGTATGGCCACCAACATTCCTCCCCATAACCTGGGGGAGCTGATCGATGCGCTCCTGTATCTTGTCGATCATCCGGAGGCCACCTGGCGGGAACTTCTTGCTCTCCTCCCCGGACCCGACTTTCCCACTGCCGGAAAAATCGTAGGGTCCAGAGGGATCGAAGACTATTTCCGGGAAGGAAAAGGGAAGTTTACCCTGCAGGGAGAAGCAAGCGTGGAGGAGCTGGGGAAAGGGAAACAGGCCCTGATCATCCGGGAACTCCCCTACCAGGTTAACAAGGCCCAGCTCGTGGAGCACATCGCCCGATTGGTGGAGGAAAAGAAGCTCAACGAGGTGGCTGAGATCCGGGACGAATCCGACCGTGACGGGATCCGAGTGGTCCTGGAACTGCGCCGGGGAGCAAACCCGCAGTACGTGATGAACTATCTCCTCAAACATACCGCCTTCCGGGTGAGCTTCGGGGTGATTCTTCTGGCCCTGGTCGATGGGAAGCCAGAGGTCCTGGGAATGAAAGAAGCCCTGGAACATTTCATCAGGCACCGCCGGGAAGTGGTTACCCGCCGCAGTCAGTTCGAACTCCGGGAAGCGGAAGAGCGAATTCATATCCTGGAAGGCTTTCTGAAGGCTCTGGATCAGATTGACGCCGTCATCGCCCTCATCCGGGCTTCAAAGAGTGTTCCGGAGGCCAAAGAGGGCCTCATGCGGAAGTTTGATTTCTCGGAAAAACAGGCCCAGGCCATCCTGGAAATGCGTTTGCAGAGGCTGGTGGCCCTGGAGCGGGAAAAAATTGTCACCGAATACCAGGAACTGCAGGCGAAGGTGGCGCACCTCAGGGAAATTTTGAGCCGGGAGGACGTGCTCCTTGGAGTGATCAAGGAGGAACTCCGGGGCATCAAGGAAAAGTACGGTGACCCCCGGCGCACCAGAATCGTGGTGGAAGAAGAGGAAGAGATTGGGGAAGAAGCGCTGGTCCGGGAAGAGGAAGTGGTCATTACCCTTACCCGGGACGGCTATGTGAAGCGGGTACCCCTTCTCACCTATCGCCGGCAGAATCGGGGTGGCAAGGGAGTTGCCGGTATTACCACCAAGGAAGAGGACTTGGTAAGCGATATCGTGGTCACCACTACCCTCTCCCGAGTGCTCCTCTTCACCAGTTCCGGTCGGGTCTTTCAGTTGCCGGCCCACCGCTTTCCCGAAGCACCCCGACAGGGGAAAGGCATGCACTTGGCCAATCTTCTTCCTCTGGAGGGAGAAGAAAGGGTCCTGACCCTTATTCCGGTGCAGGATTTCCGGGAAGGGAGGAACCTCTTCTTTGTCACCGCCAGAGGGAGGGTGAAAAAGAGCGACCTTTCGGAATTCATGTCCATCACCCGCAAGGGTATTCGAGCCATTAGCCTGGAGCCCGATGACACCTTAAGCACCGTTTTTATCACCGGAGGGACTGATGAGGTGCTCATTGCTACCGCTCAAGGGTATGGACTCCTCTTTTCGGAAAAAGAGGTCCGGGTGATGGGTCGTGGGGCGGGGGGAGTGCGGGGAATTAACCTGCGGGGTAACGACCGGGTGGTGGGAGCGTGCCTGGTGAACCGGAAGGAAACGCTCCTTGTCGTCTCAAGCTCTGGTCTGGGGAAGCGGATAGAGCTGGCGGATTTTCCCCTCCACCACCGGGGTGGGAAGGGGATCATCATTATGAAGGAGGGGAAAAGGACCGGAAACCTGGTGGGGATTGCCTCAGCCCGGGGTGACGAAGAGGTGCTCGTTTCCACCCGGAGTGGGTTACTCATCCGCATGCACCTCTCGGAAATCCCGATTCAGGGACGGATCACCCAGGGGGTGCGGCTCATTCGCCTGGATAAAAATGACGCCATCGCCGATTTTGCCCTGGTACGATGAACGATAACCCTCACGGCGGAAGACGGATCGAGTTAGAGGCGGCGGGGAAGCGGGTGCTTCTCGATGTGAGTGCCAACCTCAATCCTTGGGGACCACCGGAAGTGCTGCGGCAAAGATGGGGAGAGCTTTTTCGCCTGGTGGAGCTCTACCCTCCCCTCTCCCTTTCCTTTTACCGGGAGCGGATGGCGAAAATCTCCGGATTTTCCCCTCGGTGTCTTCTTCCCTGTAACGGGGCCACCCAGGGGATTTACCTTCTTTCCCGGGTGTTGGGCGTGGAACGGGTGCTCATCCTCGAGCCCCTTTTCACGGAGTATGCCCGGGCCTTCACCGTGGCCGGCAAGCAAGTTTTCCGCTTTTCGCTCTTTCCAGGTTATGACCGAAGAGATCTTTGGCGATATATCGAGCAGGAGAAAATCCAGGCGGTGGTTCTGGGGAATCCCTCCAATCCCCTGGGGGATACCGAGGGGGCTCTCCTCTATGAGAGGCTCCGCAAGGAAAATCCGGGCCTCATTTTCATCATCGACGAAGCCTTTCAGGAATTCATGGGTGAGGAAACCAGTCTCTACGAGCGCTTATCCGGAGACCCCAGGCTGTACCTGGTGCGGTCTCTGACCAAGTACTATGCTCTGGCAGGTCTGCGGGGAGGATTCATCCTGACCCATCCAGCAAACCTGGCGTCCCTGGAGCGGCACCTGGAACCCTGGAGCATGAACGGGATTCTGGCCGGGGCCCTGGAGATCCTCTCCCGGGAAGATCTCTCCGGTTTTCACCGCAACACTTGGGAGAACCTCCGGCAGGAAAAAATCTTTCTGGAAGAAGCCTTCAGGCGGTGGGAAGGGATCTTTACCCTTTTCCCTTCCCGGGTAAACTTCTATACCCTACGGATCCACCGCAGCCAGGAAGAATTTTTCGCCTTCCTGGAAGAAGAGGGAGTGGTGGTGCGGCGACTTTCAGAGTTCTTCGCTCTGGGGGAGGATTTTTTCCGCATCGCCGTACGGCGCCGGGAAGAAAACCAGATACTTGTAGAGGTGGTGGAGCGGTTTGTCAAAGAATACTGAGGGAAGCGTTTTGCTTCTGGGAGGAGCGCGGAGTGGCAAGAGCCGGATGGCTCTGCGAATGGTAGAGGAGAGGAATTTGCGGCCTCTCTATTGTGCTACCGGTCTTCCTACCGATGCGGAGATGGAGGAACGTATCGCCCGGCATCGGCAGGAACGGGGAGAGCGATGGCAGACTCTGGAGACCCCCTTTGGCTTTGGGGAAGTTCTCCCCCGGAATCTCCGGGGGTGGGGGGTGGTGGTGGACTGCGTCACCTTTCTTCTGGCCAATCTCCTTTTTCGGGAGAGAGACGCGAATCGGGCTTTTGGACTTTTGCAGGCGGAGTTTACCGCTCTTCTCAGAAAGAGAAAAGAAGAGGATTTTTTGCTCCTTCTGGTCTCCAACGAAGTCGGCATGGGGGTGGTGCCGGCCTATCCGGAGGGACGTCTCTTCCGGGATCTGCAGGGTCGGGTTAACCAGTGGCTGGCTCAGGAGGTGGATGCGGTGTACTTCCTGGTGGCAGGGATACCATGGAAGCTCAAGTGAAGCGCCGGGAACTCTTCCGATTGGCCCTGAGCTTTCTCACCGTTTTGCCGGTGGGCAAAGACATTCGCTGGGAAGAGGGGAATCTCTTGCAGGCGAGCCTTTTCTTCCCTCTTTTGGGGCTTGGACTGGGGTTTCTGGGCTTTCTGGGGTGGCAACTTTCCCTCTTTCTTACCCGAAGCCCTCTTTTTTCTGCTTTCCTCACCGTTTTTTTGCTGGTTTTCCTCACCCGGGGGCTTCATCTCGATGGGGTGGCCGACGTGTGCGATGCCTGGGTGGTGGAAAAGGAGCGCAAGCGGGCAGTTCTCAAGGATTCCCGGATAGGGACGTTCGGGGCTCTGGGGATAATCTTTGTTCTGGGGATGAAGGTTTTGCTTCTCGCGGAACTGCGAAATTCCTGGTATCTTCTGTGGGTGCCCTTCCTGGGGAGGGTAGCGGTGCTGGAGTTGAGCGTGTTCTTTCCTCCCCTCGATGCCCGCTCCGGTCTAGGGAAAGAACTTCTGGGGAGGGTTCCCCGTTGGTATTTCCTCTGCTGGGCATTGGCCGGGGCTTTGGGGATGTGGTGGTGGCGGGGCGCGGTACATCTTTTGAAAATTGGAATAAGCTTTGGTATCATTTACACACTTGGGAAATTGCTCCAGAAAAACTTTGGAGGATTGAACGGCGATATGCTGGGTATGGGAGTCGAAACCGGTGAGATTCTGATGCTTTTCTGGGGGCGGTTCTGGCCATGAGAAGAGCGCTCTGTCCGGGAAGCGTGGGGGAGCTGGTACAGGGGTTGCGCCGGGGGAAAGAAGTGCTCGTTTCCCTCACGGTGGATCGTCTGAGCGAGATAACGGTTCTTTTCGGAGAGGAAACTCCTGAGGTCGGTTCCTTCTGGAAGACGAGAAAAGCCATCTCTCTGGCCCTCCGGGAGTGGGGTCGGGAGGACCTACAGGGGAAAATCACCTTCCGTCGCCGCAGTACTCTCCCTGTGGGGAAAGGCTTTGCTTCCAGCACCGCCGATATTGCTGCGGCCTTAGGGAGCCTGGCCCACCTTCTGGGAAAGCAAATTTCAGAGGAATTCATCGCCCGGGTGGCCCTGCGGATTGAACCGACCGATGGGACTTTCTTTTCGCCTTTCTGCCTCTTTGACCACCTGCGGGGAGAGGTCCTGATTCGTCTCCCCCTTCCCAAGAGCCTGGGGGTGGTGGTGGTGGAACTGCCCGGGGAAGTGGAAACCCTGGGGGTGGACCGGGAGAAGCTGTACCGCAACTGGGAAGATTCTCGCCAGGACATCGAGGAGGCCTTCGTGCTTTTGGAGCGAGGTTTAGAGGAACGGGACCTGCACCTGGTGGCTAGGGCGGCCACCATAAGTAGCCTTATCATGCAGGAGGTAGAACGAGAAGAGGTTTTGACAGTACTTCTTGAAAACCTGAAAACGCTTGGTGCCCTAGGCGTCAACCGGGCTCACACCGGGAAGGCTCTGGGAGTGCTCTTTGATCTGCGGGTCTATGGGCCCCGGATGATGGAGGAACGAGTCAGACGCTGCCTGCAGGGGTACCCGGTGGACATCTGGAGCACCAGAGCCATTGCGGGAGGAGTACGGGTGATCCGGCCATGAGAGAAATCTATCTTCTGCGCCACGGCGATACCCATGCCACCGAAAACGGTTACTATGCGGGATGGATGGATGTCCCCCTTTCGGAAGGAGGGCGAAGACGAGTCGAGAAGTCCCGAGAGTTCCTTCCCCGGAATGGTTTTCAGAAGGTCTTCGTAAGCCCCCTGCGACGGACTCTTGAGACCGCCCGGATTGTGGTTCCGGACATGCCCATGGAAATCCGGGAGGAACTCCGGGAACGTTCCTTTGGGTCCTGGGAAGGGAAAGGATGGAAGGAGATCGAGGCTGGCTTCCCGGAGGAAATGGTCGAGTGGCGCAAGGACCCCCTCCGTTTCACACCGCCGGGAGGAGAAAGTTTTCAGGTGGTGCTCGAGCGGGTGGTGGCTTTCTGGGAAAAACTTCGGCAGGAACCCGAAGGGAGCTATCTTCTGGTTACCCATGGGGGCGTCATTCGCTCGCTTTTGGTCCATCTTCTCCGGATGGACTTCGCTTCCACCTTTCACGTCCTCCTTGACCCGGGGGTGGTGGTGAGAATTAGGGAGGAACAAGGCTTTACGCAGCTCGTTTCCATCATGAATATCGAGGGGGCCTGAGGATGGGTGCGCTTCTCCTCATCGCCGGCTTTCTCCTGGATACTTTCCTGGGTGACCCCCAGGGGAAGTGGCATCCGGTGGTGTGGATCGGGTGGCTGATTGCAAAACTGGAGCAACTCCTCTTTCCCAAAAAGCGGAACTTTAAGCGGGAGTTTCTCCTGGGGTTTGTGCTCACCGGGGTTTTGGTCGGTGGATTGGGGGCGGCCTATTTCTTTCTGGGACGCTTTCTGAGGCTCCGCTTTCCGGTAGCGTTTCTTTTTCTGGAAGTCTACCTTATCTTCAGTTTCCTGGCCTTAGCGACGCTTCTGCGCCGGGGGAAAGAGGTCGGAGAAGCTTTGAAGCGGGGGGACCTTCCCGGGGCTCGCCGGCTTCTCAAGCACCTGGTCGGTCGGGACACCGAACACCTCTCGGAATGGGAGGTGATCCGGGGATGCGTGGAATCCCTGGCGGAGAATTTCAACGATGGGGTGGTGGCCCCGCTCTTCTATATGGCGCTGTTTGGGGCTCTGGGGGGTCTGGTGTATAAGACCACCAATACCCTCGATTCCATGGTCGGACACAAGGACTTTCGCTATTTCTTTTTTGGCTTTGCTTCTGCCCGGTGGGATGACATCCTGAACTTCATTCCGGCGCGGTTGAGCGTCTTTTTTATTGCTCTGGGGGCCCTTTTCGTGGGGGGTAGAGCCAGACAGGCTCTGGCCTGTGCTTTTCGGGATGCTCGCAGGCACCAGAGTCCCAATGCCGGCTGGCCCGAAGCTGCCATGGCCGGAGCGCTGGGGGTGCGCCTGGGGGGTGTTAACTACTATGAGGGAAAGAGAGAAGAACTCCCCTTTTTGGGGGATCCCTGGTTTGATCTCACGGTGGATACCGTCGACCAGGCCATCGTTCTGGTCCGCCTGGGAGGGATGTGGGCTCTTTTCTTTCTTTCACTTCTGGCTTTTTTCCTGCGAGGATAGAAAGGAGAAAAAACATGACCGACCCCTTACCGGTATCACGTTACGATCCCGCCAGAATCAAAAAGAAGGTTATTTTTCCCATCCTCATCAGCCTGGGGAGCATGGCCTTTATCTTTTCCTTTACTTCCTTTCGGGGTATTTCGCTGGAGGAAATCGAACAGACCCGGTTTCGCTTTGGTTTTCTGGGAATAGCCCTTCTGGTTCTCGTTCTCACCTGGATGATCGACGGCTTACGGGTGTATCTCACCGCCCGGGCCTGGGGGAAGAAGATAGCCTTTGGGAATGCCCTCTCGGCGGTTCTCTCCCAGTACTTCATGTCCTCCATCACTCCCTTCATGACCGGGGGAAGCCCGGCCCAGCTGTATGTGCTGGCCCGCTCCGGCCTGGGATGGGGCGAGGCCAGTAGCCTGGTGGTGGTCTGTGGTATCCTTTACCAGGTGAGCCTGCTTTTGCTCCTTTTTCTCTTCGTCTTCGTTTTTCGAGTGGGCTTTGTTTTGCGGGGGGTGCTTCTGGGAATCCTCTATTCCTTTGCCATTTTCTACAGCGTGGTGATGTTTCTCCTTTTCTTCTTCCTCTATCACCCCCGGGCCCTCTTTCGGGCGGTCGACTGGGGGATTTCCTTTGTGCGCCGGCACTTCCGGCGGGCGAAATTCTCGGAGGAGGCGGTGCGGCACTGGATCGAGGAATTTCTGGAAGAATTCCGTCAGGGCTTCACCATCCTCTTCCGGCGCAAACCCCAGTACCTGGCCTGGAACCTGGGATGCTACATGGTCAACTATACCCTGATCTTTTCCCTGGCCTATCTGGTCATCCGGGCTCTGGGAAGCCAACCTTCGCTTTTACGGGTCATCGGGGTACAGATTCCCCTCTTTTACATCTTCTCCTTTATCCCCTCTCCGGGGGCCAGCGGGGGGGCAGAGTTCTCTTTTGCGTCGGTGTTCTCGGGGCTGGTGGGCTTCCACAAGGTGGGGATGTTTGTACTTCTGTGGCGGTCTTTCACCTTTTATCTCCCTATGCTTGCCGGGGGGGTGGTTTTCTTCCGGGTCCTGCGGGGAGTGGGCGGTCGGTAAGGTGAAAAAGGATTCCCTGCGGAAAGCCATTCTGCGGCGTTTGTGTACCGCCTTTCCGGGAGCGGTTTCCGGAGAACAGCTGGCCGAAGAATTGCAGGTGAGCCGGGTGGCAGTGTGGAAGACGATGCAGTCTTTGAAGGAACGCGGTTTTCCTCTGCAATCTTCCCGGGCAGGATATGCCCTGCAGGAATTACCGGATTTGCTCTTCGGCGAGTACCTGGAGGTGCTCCTCGGAGATTGTTTCCCTGCCTTGCGGGTTTTGTCTTTCGAGGAACTCCCTTCTACCAACATCGAGGCCAAACGTCTGGCCCAGGAGGGTTACCCGGAGGGGACCCTGGTGGTAACCGAGCGCCAGACCGCCGGACGGGGGCGTCTGGGTCGAAAGTGGTTTTCGGAAGAAAAAAAGTCCCTCACCTTTTCCCTCCTTCTTCGGCCTTCCATCGCTCCGGAGGGGTGTCCGGCCCTGGGGCTTCTTGTGGCCCTCGCTTTGGCCCTGGCTTTGGAAGAGCTTGGTTTTATGCCTCACCTCAAATGGCCCAACGACCTCTACCTGGGGGGCAAGAAAGTGGCTGGAATTCTCTTGGAGAGTTCCCTGGAGATGGATCGGGTGGAATGGGTGGTGGTGGGCGTGGGGGTAAACGTGAACGGGGAAACTTTCCCCGTGGAATTGCGTTCCCGGGCCACCTCCCTTTTTCTGGAAAAGGGGGAGGCGCTGCCCCGCTGGCAGGTTTTGCGGGCTTTCCTCGATCGTCTGGGCCGGGAATACCCCCGCTTTGGGGAAGTAAAAAGTTTTGCCCCCTGGGTGGAGGCTTTTTCCGGGCGTTGCCTCCTTTTGGGGAAAGAGGTGGTGGTCACCTCGGGGGGAGTGAGCTTACGAGGGCTGGCTCGCAGCATCGATGCCCAGGGCGCCCTCTATATAGAGAGAGAGGGAAAAGCAGAGCGCATCGGATGGGGAGAGGTCTCTCTCTTTGGTTAACTTATGGTATAATTTTGGTTAACTAAAGAGAGGAGTGATTTTATGAAGATTCCGTTGGTTTCGATGGTGCGGTGTGCATTTTTCATTGCGCTCTCGGTGGTGGTCAGTGTCTTTTTCCGTTTCACGGCTACGGTGGTTCCCTTTAGTCTCCTGCCCCTGGTGGTGCTTTTGGCTGGACTCACCCTTTCCCCTGTGGAGGCTTTTTGGAGCATGGCAGGGTATGTGGCGCTGGGGCTTTTGGGGCTTCCCGTTTTTGCCACCCCCCCTTTTGGTGGTCCGGGGTATATCCTGCGGCCCACCTTCGGCTTTCTTCTGGGTTTTATCCTGGCGGCTCCCGGAGTAGCCTGGTTTTTGCGTAAGCCCCCTTTTTCTTTTCGACGCCTCTTTGGGGCTTCGCTTCTGGGACTTCTCCTTTTATACCCTCCCGGTCTTTTCTATCTTTATGTTATAATGAGGGCGATGGGGAAGCCGCTCACCGGATACCAGGTGCTTCAGGTGGGGTTTTTCCCCTTTATCGGTCTGGATATTCTCAAGGCGTTTCTGGCTGCATCGTTGGCCTGGCAGATGCAGCAGCGGGGAATTTTCAAAAGGGGGTGATGCGTTTTGAGTCCGCTGTGGTGGGGGGTTCTGGGAAGCCTTATAGCCGGAGCGGCAACCGGCATCGGTGGCATTCCTATTCTTTTTCCCGCCCTGAGCCACATTTCCCACCGTTTTCGGGATGAGCTTCTGGGGTTTGCCGCCGGGGTGATGCTGGCAGCCTCGGCGTTTAGCCTGCTTGTTCCGGCCATCGAAATCGGAGGAGCCTGGCCGGCCTTTTTCGGGGTGGCCCTGGGGGGTGCTCTCCTTGACCTGCTCGACCGGGTGATTCCCCACGAGCACTTCGAAAAGGGACTCGAGGGTCCAAAGAGTAGACTCCGCAAAATCTGGCTCTTTGTGATTGCCATCACCCTGCACAATTTCCCGGAGGGGCTGGCGGTGGGAGTGAGTTTCGGTTCGGGAAATGTGACTACCGGGACGGTGGTGGCCACCGCCATAGGTCTACAGAATATCCCCGAAGGAATGGCGGTAGCGGTTTCGCTTCTCGGGGTGGGGTATTCCCGTTTCCAGGCCTTCTCTATCGCACTCCTTACTGGCCTTGTGGAGCCTCTGGGAGGGCTTCTGGGGGCGGGGCTTGTTTCCCTGATGCATGCCTTTCTCCCCTGGGGAATGAGCCTGGCGGCCGGGGCCATGCTCTTTGTCATCGGGGACGAAATTATTCCCGAAACCCACCACGGGAATTCGGCTCGCTACGCTACCTATGCTCTGGTTTTGGGCTTTATGGTGATGATGCTCCTTGATAACCTTCTCGGTTAGGCTTCTCCCCGCACCAGCCGATTGGCCCAGGCGATGAACCGGTAGGGATAGGGAGTTTCCGGAGCACTGGCGGTATCCAGACGCTCCACGTCGTCGCTTTCCAGGCTCCAGCCCAGGCATCCCAGGTTGTCCTCAAGCTGGGCATATCTTGTCGCTCCAAGAATGGGAATAACCCCCTCTTTCTGGAGAAGCCAGTTTAGGGCCACCTGGGGCACGGTTTTTCCGTATTTTGGGGCTAGTTCCTCCACAAGACTCAGAATCCGAAAATTCTTTTCGGTGGCGCGCCGGCTCCAGTGCTCCTCCCACTCTTCTTTGGCTCTGGCAATCCGCCCCTCTTTGGGGAATTCCCCTGCTTGGTATTTCCCGGAGAGAAAACCCCCTCCCAGTGGTCCCCAGGCCAGGATGGAGAGTCCCAGTTCCCGACAGGCAGGCATCACCTCAAGCTCGATATTCCGCTCTACCAGGCTATACTGCATTTGGGCGGAGACAAAGCGGGGGAAACCGTAGCGCTCGGCTAAAGAAACGGATCGGGCAATTTGCCACCCGGTGTAATTGGAAAGCCCCACGTAGAGAACTTTCCCCTCCTCGACCATCCGCTGCAGAGTCTCCAGAACTTCCTCCTGAGGAGTAGAAAGGTCAAAGCAGTGGATCTGGTAGAGGTCGATGTAGTCGGTTTGGAGGCGCCGCAGGCTCTCTTCAAGCGCCCGGCGAAGGTGCTTGCGATTGGCGCCATGGTCATAGAGCCCTTCCCCCATCCGGAAGAACCCCTTGGTGGCCAGAACCACTTCCTGGCGTTTCTTGCCCTGAAGGGCTCGGCCCAGGATTTCCTCGGATTTTCCCTGGGCGTAGATATTGGCGGTGTCGATAAAGTTGCCCCCTTTTTCGAGGTACAGGTTGAGCATGGCCACCGAGTCCGCTTCGGGGGTTTCTCTTCCGAAAGTCATGGTTCCCAGAGATATCTCCGACACGAGAAGCCCGCTTTTTCCCAAATTGACGTAGCACACCATTATCCCTCCCTGAACTCGAATTTCAGGATTTTCCCTTCTCTTTGCATTTGTCTTAAAAACGCTTCGAGCGCTTCCTTTTCGTTTTCGAGCACCCGAAAGGTAGCAGTCTCATCTTCGCCGAAGACGAGCTCGGTCTGCTTCCCGGTGATGGCGAGCAAACGGTTGATGAACCAGTTCCGGTGGGGAAGGCTCATTGCCACCAGGAAAAGGTACGCTCGACGGTATTCGATGAGTCCGCTTTTTTCCAGCACCATCCGGGCCGCTTCCCCGTAAGCCTCGATGAGGCCCCGGATACCCAGCTTTTTTCCTCCAAAGTAACGCACTACCGCTACCATGGTGTTGGTGACCCGGAAACGCCGGAGGGCCCAGAGAATCGGTTTTCCCGCACTTCCGGGCGGTTCTCCCCCATCGGAGGAAAACTCTTCCCTTCCTTCCCGAAGGCACCAGGCGTAACAGTAATGGGTGGCTCCGGGAAACCGCATCTGGGTTTCTTTGAGTTTTGATTTTCCGTCCGAAGCACTACTTATTCGGAAGCTCAAAGCTACGAAACGGGAGCGCTCGACGGTGATTTCGACCTGGGTTTCTCGCTGAATGGTGTACATAGGCATTTCCTTTATAGAGTATAATACATTCTAACTGGAGAGAAAAGGTGAGAGCCATTTGTCCGGACGATGTTCGGGTGTTTTTCTCTTGGGTAAATTTTTCTTGATCGGTGCTTTCACCTGGGGCGGAGGATATGCGATGCTGTCCTTAATCAAGCGGGAACTGGTTCGTCCGGGGCTTCTGTCCGAAGACGAGTTTCTGGAGATACTGGCCCTGGCCCAGAGCCTTCCCGGAGCGGTGGCCATCAACACCGCATCCCTCGCCGGACGGAAATTGGGGGGATGGCAGGGGCAGGTGGCTGCGGTTCTGGGTTCGGCGCTTCCCTCCTTTTTCTCCATCGTGCTTGTATCTCTTTTTCTTTTCCGCTCCGGGGATCTCAAAGTGGTGCGGGATTTTTTTCACGGGGCCATTCCGGTGGTGGCCGCACTCATCCTCCTGGCGGTGTGGGATATCGGGAAAGGAATCGTGAAAAGTGTGGAGGAGCTGGCGCTTGTGGTGCTCTTTTTCATCCTTTTGCGTTTTGTGCGCTTGCATCCCCTCTGGATTGTGCTTTTAGGGGGTCTGTGGGGGATGGTGCGGAAACGATGATTTACCTCTACCTTTTTCTGGCCTTTCTGCGGGTGGGATTTTTTGCCTTCGGTGGAGGACTGGCAGCTTTGCCCCTCATCGAAAAGGAAGTGGTAGAAGGTTTCCGATGGCTTTCGCATCGGGAATTTTTGGAACTGGTGACCCTCTCGGAGCTCACCCCCGGTCCCATCGCCATCAACTCTGCTACCTTCACCGGTTTTAGAGTGGGAGGAATGCTCGGGGCGGTCCTTGCCACCACGGCTTTCTGCCTTCCCTCCGTTATCCTGGTAGCGTTTCTTTTGCGTTTCCTCTCCCACTTTGCCGATTACCCCTGGGTCAAGGGCTTCCTGCAGGGTTTGCGCCCGGCGATTCTGGCTTTACTTACTTCTATTGCCTTCTCTTTTGTGCAGCGGGGGGTAGATAACCTCTTTTCGGTGGTGCTCCTTACCGGGGGGTTTCTCCTGCTCTGGCTGGTACGGAGAATAAACCCAGTTTTTTACTTCTTTTGGCCGGCTTCCTGGGAGTTCTCTTTTACCGTTAGAGCACTCCGGAGACTCCACCATACCACCGAAAGGAGGATGATTCCGCCCCCCAAAAGTGCCCACCGGCCGGGAGCTTCTCCCAGAAAGAGAAACACCCACACCGGGTTTAAAATCGGCTCGATGATGGGAATGAAACAGGCTTCAAAAGCGGTGACGGTTTTAACCGCTTCCACGTAGAAAAGATAGGCCACCCCGATCTGGAACACTCCCAGGATGAGGAGAAAGAGAATTCCTTGAGCCTCCGGAAAACCTCCCCGCATAAAGGGAAGGCCGATGGCTGCCGCCAGTACATTCCCCAGAAGCACCGCCTCAAAAGGCGAGCCATTCCGTTCCAGGCGCAGGAAAATAGCGAGCAACGCAAACGTTACTCCGCTTCCGATGGCCACCAGGTTTCCCAAAAGGCTTCCCCATTCCAGTCTCCCCAGAAAAAAGAGGGTCATCCCGGCAAAGACTGCTCCCACGGCCAGAAAATCCCTACCCTTCGGTGGCTCGTGGAGTAAAGGTTTGGAAAGGAGAATCACGTAGATGGGGGCGCTGTACTGGAGCACAATGGCGTTCGCTGCGGTGGTGAGCTTATTGGCCACTACAAAGAGCACCACCGTCCCGGCATACGCTACGGCCCCGCCGATCTGGGTGGGAGAGAAGGTAAACCGGGGTTTGCGAAGGTAGCAAAGAAAGACCAGTGCGGCGATGCCACTCCGCATCCCGGCAATGGCCAGGGGGTTCCAGGTCACCGATTTGATGAGCACTCCCCCCAAGCTCCACAACAAAGCAGCGCTCAAAAGAAACAAGGTTCCACGATGTTTCGGTATCATGGCATCAATTATAACGGAAGAAGGAAACGCCCCGGAGGGTGATTGCGGAAATATTTGGTGAAAAGGAACGGAAAAGACTCAGGAAAGACCCCCTGGATTAGGCTGATGGAGTCAGAGATAAACAACACCAGAAAACCCCAGCCCTTTTGATGAGTGTATAATAACTTGCGAAGAAGGACTTTATCGGTGACCTGATGACTGGAAGAGATTAGGAATCTCTGAGAGGACAGAACGAAATGCTTCGGAGAATTGAGGAAAAGGGTACCCTCTGGGCTTACGACTCACAGGAGTCGCTCCAGGAAAACCAGCTGATGCTTCTTGATAATGTTCAATTTATTTATGAATTGGCTCTGGCCCAGCTTGAATTACAATCTCTGGGGGTGAAATTTGCGGTAACGAACGGACTCAGGGAATTCAGGTTGTTGGAGGTAGGAAACGCCGAAGAAGCACGAAGAAGACTGGCCTACTTCAAATGTGTGGAAGGAAAACCCACCCACTACTTTCGGATTATCCAGAAAAACAGAACCCGTTCCGTAAATCAGTACCTCACTCACTGGATTTACCCCTACAAAGGAAAATTCCATCCCCAGATGATCCGAGCTCTTCTGAACATCATCAGGGTGAATCCCGGAGATACGGTTCTCGATCCTTTTGTGGGAAGTGGCACCACTGCTCTGGAGGCCCAGCTTTTGGGGATTCATTGTGTGGGGATTGACGTTTCTCCCCTCTGTGTGCTCCAGAGCAGGGTGAAGACCGAATCAATCCAGGTGCTCCCTGAGATCCTCGAATGGAGAGACGAGATCTTGAAAAGGATGCGATCGGATCTCTTCAATCCCCAAGGGGAAACCATTGATGAGGGTATTCTTCGCATTCCCGAAGAGCGGGCACAGAATTTCTACCGCATGGCCAAACTCGTGGCGGTGAGCGACCACGCTCGACGCGGCAGGGATCTGGCCGGCGCATTCTGGAAAAATTTGGACCTGATGATTGCTTCGGTCTCGGATTATGCTGAAATCGTGAGCACTCTTAACCTGAGACCTGGAAAGGTGGATATCCGGCTGGGAGATGCCAGAAATTTGCCTCTTGCGGAAGAAAGTGTTGACGGCATCGTCACTTCACCGCCTTACTCCATTGCTCTGGATTATGTGGCCAACGACGCCCACGCCCTCCGGGAAATGGGATATACCCTCTCAGAGATTCGAGAGGAATTTATCGGTGTCCGTGGTAAGGGACAGAAAAGGATCTCATTATACAACGAGGATATGGAGAAGAGCCTCCGCGAGATGTACCGGGTCCTCAAGCCCGGAAAATATGCTGCCATTGTCATCGGAAACGCCACCTATCTGGGACAGGAGTTGCAAACCGTAGAGTTCATGCTTGACGCTGCTACCCGAATTGGCTTGAAACCGGTCAAAAATATCGATAAAGTTATCTTTGGGCTGTACAATGTGATGCAGAAGGAGAACATCCTGATTTTCCAGAAGGTGTAAGAGGAGAAGATGAGCGATCAGGAATACGTAAATGGTGCTCCTGAAGGGTATACCATTCCCGGTGACGAGAAGAGCGGTTATAGGTTACGATATGCCTTCCTTTGAGCCCTACGATCGGAATAAGGAATCGTTGCGCTGACTGTCAGAAGCAACACAGTTTGCCGGTAAGAGTGCCTTTCGGTCTGGTATTGCCACCGCAAGACCGAACGAGGCCGGTAATCGTATGTTAAAAGTGGGTTACAGATTGGAAGGCCTGTCTCCCGGAGTGGTAGGAAAAAGACTGCAGGTTATCTGAATTTGAGGATTGAGGATTCGGCTTGGAAAGTTGCTTATCTTGACTGCAAAACATAGAGTGCTCAGACGAAGAACCAGAGCTTCAGAACCTTTGATTTTCTCCTTCTGAAAATCTAAAAATTGCGGAAGATGCTTTTCGTCTCCTGATAAACCTTGGGCTTCGAAACCCCGGCAACGTCCCGGATCACCGCGTCTTTTTTGTCCGTTAGAGTCCTTCATGAAATTCTTTGGAGTGTCGATGTAATATGAGTGAGGTTTGAAAATTTTTAACCACAAATGACGAAGCCGCCACTTGACATCGTAACGTTACTACGTTATAATGAAAATGCCGAGGAGGTCTGGGTGTTCCATGATCGGAAGAACCATCGATTCCAAAAGTAAACTTCCTCTGTACCAGCAGGTTTATGAAATCCTGCGGACCGCCATTCTCACCGGGGAATGGAGGGCGGGGGAACTGATTCCCCCAGAGCCACAACTTATGGAGGAGCTCCAGGTGAGCCGGACTACCCTCCGCCAGGCGGTGGATCTGCTCTGTCGGGAGGGACTTTTGCAGAAAAAGCAGGGCAAGGGCACTTTCGTGCGGGTGCCGTCTCTGGAGGAAAACATCCATCGCATCCTGAGCTTTACTGAAGACATGCTCCAGCGGGGAATGGTGCCCCAGACCAGAGTCATCTTTTCGGGTCTTGTGGAAGCCTCTCCGGAGATCGCCGAGAAGCTCGGTGTGGAAGCCGGAGAAGAGTTGGCCCGTCTGGACCGGCTGCGCCTGGCAAATGGTGAGCCTCTGAGCGTGGAAGAAGCCCATCTCATCCATCGCCTCTGTCCGGGAGTTTTGGAGCGTTACGACTATGCTACCGTGCCCCTGCGCAAGACTCTGGCGGAAGACTATGGCATTCACCTCCATCGGGCTCGAGAGTTCATCCGGGCAATCACTGCTCCCCGGAAGTTAGCCAGCCTCCTGGCGGTTCCCGAGAATGCTCCGCTTCTCTATATCGAGCGGGTCTCCTTTGCCGAGGGGGATAGGGCGGTGGAATACCTGCGGAAATTCTATCGGGGGGATCGGTATGTGCTCTACAACGAACTGTACGGGTAAGATCACCTGTTTTGGGGAACTCCTGGTAGATTTCTTTGCCGATCCACCGGGGGTGTCGCTGGAAGAGGCTACTTCTTTTATCCCCATTCCCGGTGGAGCCCCGGCCAACGTGGCGGTGGGGTTGGCTCGTCTGGGGCGGAAGAGCGCTTTCATGGGAAAAGTGGGGGCGGATGCCTTTGGCCGTAAGTTGGCGAGGGTCCTTCAGGCGAATGGTGTGGATGTGCGGGGCTTGCGCTTTGATTCCCAGGTGCGCACCACCTGTGCTTTCATCGCTCAGGAGTTTCTCTTTTTCCGTAATCCTGGAGCCGATCTGAACTTTTGTCCCGAGGATGTCGATACCGATCTTGTGACCGAAACAGCCATCTTCCATTGTGGTTCTCTGAGTCTCACCGGGGAACCCATCCGGAGCACACTCCACAGTATCCTGCCGGTTCTGCGAGGTAGAGGAATCTTCCTCTCCTTTGATGCCAATTACCGGCCTTCGCTGTGGGAAGGGGAGAAAGAAGCCTACCGGCGCATCTGGGAAGTGATTCCCGGGGTGGATCTCCTCAAGGTGAACGAGAGGGAATTGTTGCTTTTGACCGGGACTGATGACCCGGAGAAAGGCATCCCGGTTTTCCTCGCCGAGGGAACCAGGAACGTGGTGGTCACCATGGGTAGAGAGGGGGCCTTTTTTGGAAACGAGCTGGGTCAGGGTTTTGTGCCCGGATTTGCGGTGGAAACGGTGGATGCCACCGGATGTGGGGACAGTTTCGTGGCCGGAATCCTGAGTGAATTCTCCGGGTCTCCGGTGATTCCTCCGGATACCTTCGAACACCTTCTGCGCTTTGCCAATGCCTGTGGGGCGATCACCGCTACCCGCCGGGGGGTCATCCCGGCCCTCCCCTGGCGCAGGGAAGTGGAATCGTTTCTGGAAACGTGGAAAAGGAGTGAAAGAGATGAAAGCAACCGTAAAACCTGTTTCTGAACTGAAAAACCTGGCCCGGGATTTGCGTCTTGAGGTGCTGGAGATGACCACCAGGGCTTCCTCCGGGCACCCCTCCAGTTGTTTCTCGGCGGTGGAGATTCTGGTGGCCCTGTACTTCGGGGGGATTCTTTCCTATGATCCAAAGGATCCTTTCTGGGAGGAACGGGACCGCTTCATCTTGAGTAAAGGGCACGCTGCACCACTTCTCTATGCGGTGCTTGCTCGAGCGGGGTACTTTCCCCGGGAAGCGTTGTGGACCCTGCGGACCCTCCATTCTCCTCTCCAGGGGCATCCGGTATACCGGCTCTTACCGGGGGTGGAGGCTACCACCGGTTCCCTGGGACAGGGGCTGTCCATCGGTTTGGGTCAGGCCATCGCCGGGAAAATGAAGGGACAACCTTTTCGGGTGTATGTCCTTTTGGGTGATGGAGAGTGTCAGGAGGGGCAGGTCTGGGAAGCAGCCATGGCTGCCACTCATTTTCGGGTGGGAAACCTCACTGCTATCGTGGACTATAACAAGTTCCAGGAGACTGGTCCCATTGCACGGGAGATGAATCTGGAGCCCTTCCGGCAGAAATGGGAAAGTTTTGGATGGCTGGTAGAGGAAGTGGACGGGCACGATCTTGAGGCCCTTCTCAAGGTCCTGGAAGACTTCAAAAAGCGAACCGATGAACGGCCTGCGGTACTCATTGCTCATACCGTGAAGGGGAAGGGGGTTTCCTTTGTGGAAGCCGACTACACCTTCCATGGTCGGGCTCTTACTGAAGAACAAGCTGATAGAGCAAAGGAGGAAATTCTATGCGAATAGGTGAACGGGCTGGACTCAAGGCCGGTCGGCCGATGCGGGATATCTTCGGTGAAGCAATCCTTGCGGCGTGCGAAAAAGATCCCCGGGTAGTGGTTCTCGATGGGGATCTCGGGAATTCCACCAAAGCCGATACGGTCCGCCGAAAATTCCCACAACGTTTTCTGAACCTGGGGATTGCCGAGAGTAACCTGGTGGGTGTGGCGGTAGGCCTTTCCACCTGTGGTTTTATTCCTTTTGCGGTGAGTTTTTCCTCCTTTCTTCTCTGTAACGCCTACGACCAGATCCGCCTCGGTGTTGCTATGTCCAGAGCCAACGTCAAAATCGTGGGAAGCCACGGAGGAATTACGCTGGGAAAGGATGGACCCACCCAGATGGGGATTGAGGACCTGGCGCTTGTGGGGGGTTTGCCTACCATGGTGATTCTCGTTCCCTGTGACCGGGTTTCCATGCACTGGGCGGTGGAGGTGGCGGCGAGCCTGGAAGGCCCGGTATTCATCCGTTCCAGTCGTTACCCTATGCCTGAGGTTTATGCCGATGGCGCTTCGTTTCGGGTGGGTAAGGCAAATGTCCTCCGGGAAGGAAAAGACCTCACCATCGTGGCCTGTGGGCTCATGGTGGGGGTAGCCCTGGATGCCTGGGCCATGTTGCAAGAGGAGGGCATTGCAGCCCGGGTGGTGGACCTGCACACCATTCGTCCCCTGGATCGGGAAACTCTGGTGCAGGCCGCTTTGGAAACCGGGGCACTGGTGGTAGCCGAAGAGCACCTCCTCCACGGAGGTGTCGGGGCAAACGTTGCTCGGGTGATAGCTGAAGAAGCTCCCTGCCCCATGCGGTTTGTAGGTCTTGCCGATACCTATGCCGATTCTGCCGACCCGGACGAGCTCCTTCTTAAGTATGGTCTCACTCCGGAAGCGGTCTGGCGGGCCTGCCACGAGGTGCTCAAAATGAAGGGGAGGGAAAGAGCATGAAGAGAGAGCAACCTTCCATTGGTCTGGGAGTGAGTGGAGCGGGCTGGATCGGGAGTGGCTTTGTAACCCAGGTAGAGCGCATCCCCGGAATGGAGGTTCTGATACTCGCCGATCCCCATCCGGAGCGGGCCAAAGGGGTTTTTGTGGATTTGGGTTATGATTCTGATTCCGTCGTATTCGCCGAAAACCGGATTCAGGCTATGGAAGCTCTGGAGCGGGGGAAGAAGGTGGTCACGGAGTCGCTCGAACTTCTTGCCGAAGTGGATCAGGTGGAGGTGGTGGTCGATGCCACCTCTTCCCCTCTAAGCGGTGCCACGGTGGCCTACCATGGGATGGCGCACGGGAAAACCGTGGTTCTCGTCAACATCGAAGCCGATGTGACGGTGGGAAGGATTTTGAAGCGCCTGGCCGAGCGGGCCGGGGTGCTCTATACGGTATCTTCCGGGGATGAGCCGGGGTGTTTGATGGAGCTCTGGCAGTTTGTGAGCGGCCTCCAGTTTGAACCCGTGGTCCTGGGAAAGGGAAAGAATAACCCCCTCAACCCCCATGCTAATCCTGAGACGGTTTATGAAAGTGCGAGAAGGCAGCGGAAAGACCCCTTTCAGGTAGCTTCTTACGTAGACGGGACCAAAACCATGTTTGAGATGTGCTGCTGTGCCAATGCTACCGGTTTTGTTCCGGTGAAACGGGGAATGCTTGGACCGGTAGCGGAGCTGGAAACCGTTTCTCAGGTATTTGCTCTGGTGGAGGACGGAGGACTCCTCCCTTTTCCGGGGGCGGTGGACTTCGTGCAGAGTCAGAGTATGGCGGGAGGCGTTTTTGTGGTGGTGCGGGTGGAACACGAACGTATCCGGGAAGACCTGGAATACCTCAAGGTGGGTAAGGGAAAATACTTCACTTTCTTTCGTCCGTACCATCTCTGGTTTCTGGAAGCACCGCTCTCGGTGATTCGGGCGCACCGGTGGCGGGAACCTACCCTGGTGCCATTGGAACGACCGGTGGCCGAAGTGATGGCGGTAGCCAAGAAAGACCTGCGGGCGGGTGAGCGGCTGGATGACTTTGGAGGCTTCACTTTTTACGGGGTTATCGATAGGGCCGAAGAAGCCCAGAGAGAAAATGCCCTTCCGGTGGGACTGGCTCCCTATGCTCGGATGAAGCGTGACCTCCCCCAGGACCACCTCATCACCTGGGAAGATGTGACTCTGGAAGACAATCTCCTGGTGCGGCTACGCTGCGAACAGGACGGGAGGAGCACATGGACGAAGTGATCCTGGAGGGAAAGGGGCTTTCCCGGGATTTTTCCGGGGTACGGGTGCTCTTTGGGGTGGACATCGAAGGACGAAGGGGCGAAATCCACGGTATCGTGGGGGAAAACGGAGCCGGAAAATCTACCCTGATGAACATTCTCGCCGGGATTCTCCCACCCAGCGAGGGGAGGATTATCTTCCGGGGGAAAGAGGTGGTTTTAACTCCTCAATTAGCAAAACGATTGGGGATCATCCTTGTTCCCCAGGAGTTAAACCTGGTGGAGACTCTTCCGGTGTACGAGAACCTGTTTCTGGGGCAGGAAATGCGACGGCAAGTTTTTCTGGATCGGCGCAGAATGATCGAGCGGAGTCGAGAGGTTTTGGAAATCCTGGGGATTGGCGAACTGGATCCCAGGACCATGGTAGAATCGCTTTCCACCGCCCAAAAGCAGCTGGTAGAAATTGCTCGGGTACTCCTTGAGCAAGCCAACGTGGTCATCATGGACGAGCCTACGGCCACACTCACCGAACACGAAATCGAAGCCCTCTTTCGACAGTTACGGCGTCTCCGGAACGAAGGGACCTGTGTATTCTATGTTTCCCATCGTCTGCGGGAAGTGAAAGAACTGTGTGATCGGATAACGGTTCTACGCGATGGTCATCTGGTGACCACTTCTTCTGCAGATGGTCTCAACGAGGCGGAAATCGCGCGGCTCATGGTGGGAAGGCCCCTGGATGCCTTTTTCCCGCCCAAGGGGGAACGGAGCAACGAGGTGGTACTCGAGGTCCGGAACTTTTCGGTGGAAAACCGGGTGAAAGAGGTTACTTTCCGGCTTTTCCGGGGAGAAGTGCTGGGCTTTGCCGGGCTGGTGGGTTCGGGACGGACGGAACTGGCCGAAGGACTGGTGGGGCTTCGCCGAGCCAGGGGTGAAGTGTTTTTCCGGGGCAAGCGGGTTGAAATTCGTTCTCCCGAGATGGCGAAGAAACTCGGGATGGTGTACCTTCCTGAGGAGCGCAAGTCTTCGGGAATCATCGCCTCTTTGTCGGTCCGGGAAAATACCACCCTTATGGTTATGGAAAAACTGGCTGCTCCCTTCATCCGCCACCGGGAGGAACAACGTATTACCCAGGAAGCCATAGAACGGCTTTCCATTCGTTGCAAGAGCCCCGAAGAACCTATTGAATTTCTCAGCGGGGGTAACCAGCAAAAGGTGGTTCTGGCTCGACTTATGGAAACGAAACCGTGGGTATGTCTCCTCGATGAACCCACCCGGGGGATCGACGTCAATACGAAGCACTATCTCTATAATCTTATCCGGGAATTGGCTCGGGAAGGGTGGTCGTTCCTGTTCATTTCTTCTGACCTTCCGGAGGTGATCGGTCTCTGTGATCGGGTGGCGGTGATGCACGAAGGAGAATTGGTGACTATCCTCGAAGGGGCAGACATCAACGAAGAAGAGATCATTTTTCATGCTACCGGCATCAAAGGGAGGGTGGGAACGTATGAGTAGGGTTCTTCCTCGGGCAACAACGAAAAGTCTGGTAGGGCGAATTTTCCTGGAGCGATACGTGCTTTTGTGGGTCATTTTGGCTCTGGCTGTTCTTTCAGCTTCCATCAGTCCGGCATTTTTAAAGATCCAGAATCTTCTGAACATTCTGTGGCAATCTTCATTTGTCGGTATCATTGCGATGGGCCTTACTTTTGTGATGGTCGCCGGAGGCATTGATCTCTCCGTGGGTTCTCTCACCGCCCTGGTGGGAGGAATCATGGTGCTCATCATCAACCAGATTTCCATCCCGGTGGCCATTATGACGGGAATTGGCTTTGGAATCCTCATGGGATTTCTATCTGGGCTTCTCATCACCAAAGGGCGTATTGCTCCCTTTATCGCCACCCTGGGAACCATGTCCATTTTCCGTTCCGTAACGCTGTACCTTGCTAACGGTGGGGAGTTTCGTTCCCAGAACTGGTCTTACACTGCCATCGGTATGGGAGAAGTGGGAGGTGTTCCCATTCCGGTGGTTCTTTTCCTCTTCTACGGGGTCTTTGCCTGGATCCTGCTCCAGCACACCCGTTTCGGCCGTTACGTCTATGCGGTGGGAGCCAACGAACGCAGTGCCCGTTACGCGGCCGTTAACGTTAGCCGAATACGCATTCTGACCTATATGTTGAGTGGACTTTCGGTGGGTATCAGTGCGGTCATCGTCTCTTCCATGCTCAACTCGGTGAGTTCTTCTACCACCGGTCTGGGTTTTGAGCTCGACGCCATTGCGGCAGCAGTCATCGGGGGCACCAGTCTTGCCGGAGGGCGAGGAACAATCTGGGGTACGGTGCTGGGAACCATTGTTCTCAGTATCATCAGTAACATGCTGGTCATGCTCAATGTCTCGGTGTACCTTCAGGGCACGGTGAAAGGTCTTATCATCATTGCCGCCGTGCTGGCGCAGCGGCGATAAGGGAGGTGAGAGGAAGAAAAAAATCGATGGTACGTGGAGTATAAGAGCAAAACGTAACGAGAGAGGAGGTTTGACAATGAGAAGAACGGTGCTGTTCCTTCTGGGTGTGGCGATTGTCTGGTGTTTTGCGGGTGCGGTTTTAGCGCAGGGGAAATATCATATCGGAGTTTCGGTTCCCGCTGCTGACCATGGCTGGACCGGTGGGGTGATCTGGTGGGCAGAAAAGGCTATTCGAGAGTGGAAAGAGAAGGATCCAAACTTAGAGTTCACCTTGGCTACCGCCCATAATCCCAGCGAACAGGTAGCCCAGGTCCGGACCATGATGGCCAAGGGAATTAACGCCCTGGTGCTTTTGCCCCATGAATCGGGTCCCCTGACTCCGGTAGCCGAGGACCTGCGCAAACAGGGGGTTTTTGTGATCTGTGTAGACCGGGGCCTGGTCCGGGAAACCGCATACGACGTGTACCTGGCGGGTGATAACCCTGGTCTGGGGCGGCTGGCCGGAGAACAGATGGCCAAGCTCCTGGGAGGAAAGGGTAAAATCGTGGTGATCGAAGGGCTACCTACCGTCATCAATACCGAGCGGGTGGAGGGCTTCAAAGAAATTATCGCTCAGTATCCGGAAATCGAGATTCTGGCCATCCAGACCGGCTACTGGCAGCGAGATAAGAGTTTTGCTACCATGCAAACGCTGCTTCAGAAGTTCGACCGTATCGATGCCGTCTGGGCTGGTGATGACGATGCGCTCCTCGGCGCAATCCAGGCCATCAAATTGGCGAAACGTACCGATGTGCGTTTCATTTTCGGTGCTGGAGGGATGAAGGAGGTGGTGAAGATGATCATGGATGGCGAGCCCATGGTACCCATCACCATCACCTATCCTCCTTCCATGATAGCCTCTTCCATCAGCCTGGCGGTCAAGGCGCTGAAAGAGGAACCCCTCTTCCCTGAATTTTACCAGAAATCCATTCCTTCGAAAATCATTCTGGCTTGCGAGGTGGTGAATCGGGAAAACGCGCCAGGATACTACTATCCCGAGTCGGTGTACTGAATGGGAAAAGGGTGGCCGCAAGGCCACCCTTTTATTTACGGCTTTTCTCCCCTGCGCTGCATTTCCTCTCCCAGAGTAAGAAGCAGTGAAAAAAGTTGATTTTTCTCGTTCTCGGGAACTTTCCCCCGGAAAGTGTAGCGCACCGTACCGTGGGTATCGACGACCAGAACGTTACTCTCTCGAGCGCTGAAACCAAAATCGCGGCGCATTCCCCCGCTCCAATCGGCGTAAAGCGTGACACCGTATTTGCGAGCATTTTCTCGGAGTTTCCTTTTCCAAATGCTCCGGGTGAGGAAATTGGCACTGGAAGCATCGATGATCTGGATGACTTCAAGGTTTGCAAGGAGAGGAAGATGTTTCTCACGAAATTCTCCGATGGCGTATTTGAGGTCGTTATTCCAGGAAGCGGTGTGGCGGGTATCATAGAAAACCACGCTCAGTTTCCCCAAAAGATTCCCCTGGGTAAGGGGTTCTCCTTCGTGGGAGAGAATCGTGAATGGAGGGATGGTGTCGCCTTTTTCCAGGGAAAAAGCCGGGGTAACGAGGAAAAGCACAAAGAATACCGGAAGCCAGAACCATTCCTTCAGGTTGTGCATCGGGGGAAGCTCCTTTCCTTATGGTTTTGGAGATTATAACCAGAGGGAAAGAGTTTTATTCGTGGGAAGAGGGAGAGGAAGTGGGGCTTGAAGCCCCACTTCGTTTATTACCAGACCTCAAAGAGTCTCTGCTTCTGGTATTTACGGCCGTAACGGTCTTCCACGGTGACGGTGGCGGTATGGATACCGGGTTTCAGGTCTCGGGGAAGGGTGGCCAGGAAAGTATGGGTGGAACCCTGAGGCCGCATCCAGTCGGGAAGGTCGTTGAGGTAGGCATTCATGATGGGGTCGGGAAGGGACTTACGGGTCATCGCTTGCGAGGTGGTTCCGTCGATGGTGCATTCTATCTTGGCTACGTCGCAGAACACGTTGGCTACAAGGTGTACTCCTTCAAGATCGCCTCGGAGAAACACCGAGTCGGGAAGGGCGGGTTTTTTCAGGCGCCGTTCTACCCGATCAGCGATGAAGAAGGAGACATTGATTTGATCCTCAAGAGCACGTCCGGGGACTTTGTAGCTTTCTTTCCATTCGGTGCCCTGGAATTCCATGATGAGATACCCTTTGGGAGCGGCATCGCGCTGGTAGGAGAAAGGAATTCCATATTCGTCTTTCGGACCACTCCACCAGGAACCACAGGTTGCGCCGGCGATAACCTGGGGGAAAGGAAGTTCCGGTTTCCAGCCGTCGATTTCGGTATCGGGATACAGCCGTTCCAGAGTATGGGTGTGACCGGCCAGGAAGAGTACCTTGCGATCCTTGAGGATTTCAAAGAGGTCCTGGCGGTTTTTCACCTGGTGTTTTTCGGCCGCTCGGTCCATGTAAGATACAAGAGGAATGTGCATGGCCACGACAAGCAGTGCTTCCTGGGGAACGAAGTTGAGGTAGTTACGAAGCCAGGTGAGCTGTTCCTCAGAAATAGCTCCATAGTAAGCTTTTCCATCCCAGACCACGTCTTCGAGTACCACGAAGTGGACCTTGCCGTAGGCGAAGGCGTAGTAGGTGGGCATGACTTTGCGGAGATAGGTCTCGTTGTGGTAGGTATCGTTCGGGGAGTCGAAATTCATGTCATGGTTTCCAAAAACGTAGAACACCGGGAAACCCATGTACCCCATGGTTTCGAGGTAGCGATCGTACAGACCGAGCACGTCGTTCACGTTGTCACCCAGAGCCAGCACGAAAGAGGCACCAATTCCGGATTCCTTCACATCTCGAACCAGGGAGTCTCGCAGATAGCTGATTTCCTGATGGTCGGTTACCTGGGAGTCTCCGCAAATGATGGCGGTGAAGTTCTCTTCTACCCGTCCGGGAAGGAGGGGGAAATTGAGCGAAGCGGGGATTTCTCCGGTGGGAGCAAAGCCAGCGTACTCTTTAATGAACGCAGGAGAACCGTTGGGACGGTGGACGTAGAAGAATTGGGGAACATTCTTTTCGTTCACCGGAAGGTTATACCCGGCAGGTTTCACCGCGAAGACCACCATTTCCTCTCGCTTGGGAAGAGTGTACCGACCTTCGCTATCGGTCTGCGTTACCTCCAGACCGTTGGAAACACAGACTCCCGCCACGCCTTTTTCACCGGCATCCAGAATTCCGTTGCCGTTTCGGTCTTCGAAGACCACACCTTGGAAAGTGGCACCTTCCTGAGCCAGAAGGCCGGTTCCGAAGACAAGGATCGCCATTCCTACTACAAACCCTATCCACCAGGTCTTACGCATACCGAAAAACCTCCTTTCTTGGAATACTGGAGAAAAGATATACCTCTCTGATTAAGCGAGTATGAGAAGGTGGTTAAATTTTTTTTCTTGACGGGATAATTTGGGAGTCTTAAGATAATGGTAAAACGTTTTGGGAGGGGTGCAAGCGTGATACGTAGTTTGCGTTCGGTGCGGGGAAAGATGCTCGTTTTCATTCTCGCTCCAGCGGTGGCGGCTCTTTTGGGTATCGTGGTGTGGCAGAACCTGCAAAGTCGCGATCAAGCCTATGGGAATGCCCGGGTGGTGATGGAGGCTGCCGCCAGAGCATTCGCCAGTGAAGCCGATGCTATTCTCGAAGTAGCCATGGATGCTGCTCGAACCATAGCACAGGCTTTTTTGGCTTTTGAGTCTGTACCGTCGGAGCACCGGCGGGAAGTCCTGAGGGGGATGTTACGGAAAGTTCTCGAAGAGAATAAAGATTTTCTAGGGACGTGGGTGTGTTTTGAACCCAATGCCCTGGACGGCCTAGATGAGCAGTACCGAGGGGCCGCAGGGCACGATGCGACCGGCCGTTTCATCCCTTATTTCTTCCGTGACCAGGGAGCAATTTCTGAAGAACCTCTCCGGGATTATGAAACCCCGGGGGCCGGAGATTACTACCTTTTAGCGCGAAACTCCGGAAACGAGGTGCTCCTTGAGCCCTACGAGATTGCCGGAAAAAAGGTCCTCATGACCACCTGCTCGGTGCCCATCCGCAAAAACGGTGTGGTGGTAGGTGTGGCCGGCGTGGATATCGCCCTTGACACCCTGAGTGAAAAGTTTAGCGGGAAGAGGGTCTTCGATAGTGGTTTCTTGCGCCTGGTTTCTGCCAGGGGTCTGGTGGTCACCCATCCCCAGAAAGACCGCATCGGAAAACCCTGGGGAGAAGAAAAAGATAACGCTGCGGCGACGATTCTGGAACGAATGAAGAAGGGGGAAATTTATACCGGGACGGAATACTCCGAAGCTCTGAAAAAATATACTCTCAAGGCCTTCGTGCCCTTTTTCGTGGGAAACGTGAAAGAGCCCTGGATAGCCAGTGTGGTGGTCCCCCAGGAAGAGGTCTTTGCCCAGGCTAACCGGGATTTCCTCCGGGCGATTCTTGTGGCCATTGTCGGAGCGGTGGCAGTAGGGCTCCTCATCTTTGTAGTTTCCGGAACTATCGGTGGCCCTTTACAGGCTCTAGCCCGGGTGGCCGAACAGGTGTCCCGGGGAGACCTGCGGGTGGAAGTTCAAGAAATCCGTAGCCGCGATGAAGTAGAGGTGCTCACTCGGACGCTGTCGACCATGGTGGAGAATCTGCGGGATACCGTGTCCCGAATTACCAACACCGCTTCTACCCTGGCCGCTTCCAGTGAGGAGCTCTCTTCCTCCATCGGGGAGATTTCCCGGGCTACCCAGGAGATCGCCCATACCGTGGCCCAGGTGGCCGAAGGTTCTGGCGCCCAGAGTCAGGACCTGGAGAAAATCCGCCAGGAAGCAGAATCCATTGCCCGGCGGGTGGGGGCCATCGAGGAAGCCACCGGTCACAACCTGGAAGTGTTGCGGGAGATGGTGCACAGCACCGAAGAAAACCTGCAGGCTTTGAAGACCATCGAACAGGCCATGCAGACCACCGTAGCCGAAGGAAGAACCAGTTACCAAGAAGCCGAAAAAGGTCAGGAGCTCCTCCGGGTGCTTTCGGGGAACATCCACGCCATCGCCGAAGTTGCTACCGAGGTATCCCGGGCCATCGAAACCCTGGATCAGCGTTCCCAGGAAATCGGGAAAATCGTGGAGGTTATCACCGGGATTGCCGAGCAGACCAATCTCTTAGCGCTCAATGCCGCCATCGAAGCCGCTCGAGCCGGTGAAGCCGGAAGGGGCTTTGCGGTGGTGGCCGAAGAGGTCCGTAAACTCGCTGAGAACTCCGCCCAGGCGGCCCAGCAAATTGCCACTCTCATCACCCAGATTCGTCAGGATACCCGTAACGCCGTGGAGAGCATGGAACGGGCCAGTCGGCGGGTGGAAGAAGGGGTTACCCAAGGAGAACAGGTAACCCAGAGCTTTATGCGTATTCTCCGGGCGGTGGAAACCTCCATCGCAAGTTTGGGGAATCTGGCTTCCACCTTTGAGCGGTCTCGTGCCATTCAGGAAACCCTGCAGAGCCGTTCCCACGAGGTGGAATCTCTCTCCGAAGATAATGCCCGGGAAGTTCGGGAGGTAGCCCAGGCGGTTTCTACCATTACCGAACGTATCAATGCCGTAGCGGCGATCTCAGAGGAGAACGCGGCTTCAAGCCAAGAGGTCTCGGCATCCACCGAGGAGCAGAGCGCTTCGCTTGAAGAGCTCACTTCAGCGGTGGAAGCCCTGGCCAGACTGGCCGAAGAGCTGCGGAATCTCGTGGATCGATTCCAGATATAGGTTTCGGTGCCGCAAACGAGACCCTCGTTTGCGGCACCCTCTCCCAAATTGGGTTCTACCCTCCTTGACTTTTTGAGGTTGTATTCCTATAACTACCTATAGGGATATAGCTGAACCGGAAAACCGCCTGGTCCTCCTGGCCTGGCTCAATTGCTCGAGGACATGCGCACCGATGAAGGGCTTCGGGGAAAATGGACCGGTGGTCTTTATCACCCTCTCAAAGCGCGTGTTGGAAATGGTGGAAGTGTAAGATGAATAAGCAAATAGTGTTTCCTAAAGACCAGATTGCTGAGTTCTGCCATCTTCATCACATCCGACGTCTGGCAGTGTTTGGTTCCGCGTTGCGTTCCGATTTCAACGAGAACAGTGACATTGACATTCTGGTCGAATTCGAGCCGGAGCACATTCCTGGCCTGTTTGGCATGGCACGCCTAGAGCGCGAACTTTCAAACCTTCTCGGCGGGCGCAAGGTTGATTTACGCACTCCGGAAGACCTGAGCCGCTATTTCCGTGAGGAGGTGCTGAAGGAGGCAGAGGTACAGTATGCGCAAGGATGACCTCGTCCGCTTACGACATATGCTCGACGCCGCTCGGGAAGCTATCGAATTTGCCAAAGACAAACACCGTGAGGATTTGGACGACGACCGCAAGCTGACGCTTGCTCTGGTCAAAGATCTCGAAATCATTGGCGAGGCCGCGTATCAAATCACGGAGGAGACGCGCCGTGCCCTGCCGGAGGTTCCCTGGGAGGATATTATCGGCATGCGCCACCGCCTGGTCCATGCCTACTTCGACATCAACCGAAGCATCCTTTGGAAGACCGTGCAAGAAGATCTTCCGCCGCTTGTGCGCATTCTTTCCAGGGCATTGAATGAGAAATGAGTATGCCGGATAGTATTCAACAGTCCGTCGAGCTGGAAAACCGCCTGGTTCTCCTGGCCTGGCTTAATTGCTCGAAGATACCAGAACCGTTGCCGAAGGCTTCGGTGCCGACGGGTGCGGTTCCCCCCGACAGCCTCTAATGGCCCGCGGCAGTCAGGTCGGGATTCCCGCCGATAACCTGGCGCACTCCGACGAGAGCATTCGTCAGCACCCGGAGAGAATGAACCGTGGCTGTGCCGAGCGCATTGTCCTGTGCTACTTCTAGTACCTGGCTGCGCTCTACACCGAAATCTTCATAAACAGGTTGTTCAACCCCAGGCACAACTGCTGGCTGGTTCAACGCTTTGGTGAGAGAACGCAAGGCTCACCGTTCACCCATCGAACTGCAGGATCAGCTGTCCACCGAAGACGACCTGACGAAACTCGCTTACTGGATGACTACCGGCAGCGACAAGACGCTGATTCTCTATCTCAACTACTACCGGTTTTTGCACTACAACAACGGACCGCTGGTAGGGTGCTCTATTCTATGTCACTTTCGAAAGGAGCAAAACTTCTGATAGGTACACTCCGATCACGAAAAGGGCCAAAAAGCTTTGGCTCGAATTTGAACTTCCCCCAAAAAGCGGAGGCGCTCCTTTTGGCTTTCAAGCCCCCGAGAGCTCTTATATCTCAGAGGGAATGCGCTTCTAGTAGGGGAATCCCCTCGATATGTCGCAGATATTCTTGTTCTGTGCCTGTTCTTGAGTTTTCTTTTCTGGGGCGATACAATGGAAGAAAATTCACCCACAGGGGGGAGATACATGAAAAGATGGCATCTTTTTCTCGGATTGATGGTGGGGTTGGTCCTTTTCTCTTTTGCCTTTGCGGAGGGTGCGGGCAGGATTGGATTGATTCTGGCTACCGGAGGCCTGGGAGACAAATCTTTTAACGATATTTCCTATGCAGGGGCTCTCAAGGCCAAAGAGGAGCTGGGAGTGGAGCTCGATTATGTGGAGCCCAAGGCCATTGCCGAGTACGAGGGGTACCAGCGGGATTTTGCTTCTTCGGGGGATTACGAAATCATCGTCTGTGTGGGGTTTGATCAGGCAGATGCTTTGAATAAGATTGCCCAGGAATTTCCGGAACAGAAGTTTGCCATTGTGGATATGGTGGTCAATCAACCCAACGTGGCTTCCCTCCTTTTCAAGGCCAACGAAGGAGGGTTTCTTTTGGGGGTTGAAGCAGCCTATATGAGTAAGACCAAAAAGATCGGCATCGTGGGCGGTATGGATATTCCTCTTATCCGGGATTTCTTCATCGGGTTTGAAGAAGGGGTCAAGTGGGCCAATACCGGAGCGGTGGTCCTTCCCACCGTCTATGTGGGTGGTTGGGCCGATCCCACCAAAGGGAAGGAACTGGCTCTTTCCCTCATCGACCAGGGGTGCGACGTGATCTGGGCGGCGGCCGGTAAAAGTGGTCTGGGAGCCCTTGAAGCTGCCAGAGAACGGGGTGTCTATGCCATGGGTGTGGATGCCTGCCAGTGTTATCTCGGAGAACACATCTTTGCCAGCATGACCAAGCGGGTAGATGTGGCGGTATATGAAACCATCAAGGCGGCTTTTGCGGGAACTTTCCAGGGTGGGATACTGGAAAAGGGTATCGCCGAAGGATGGATTGGGAATTGCCGGCTTCCCGAAGAAGAGCCGCTCTGGGAAGAGCGTTTTGGTTTCAAGCATCCGGTAGCGATCCCGAAAGAAGCGATGCAGAAAGTCCTGGAAGCCAAAGAAAAGGTGGCTCAGGGAATCATCAAAGTACCTCGTCCACCTGAATTCCAGTAGACATTCATGGCTTTTGCCTTACAGACTAGGGGTCTTACCAAGAGTTTCGCGGGGGTTCTGGCCAACGACCATATTGACCTGGATATCGAGGAAGGAGAAGTCCACGGGATTTTGGGAGAAAATGGGGCGGGAAAGTCGGTGCTCATGAGCACCATCTACGGGCTTTACCGCCCGGATAGTGGAAAAATCCTGGTGCGGGGAAAGGAAGTATCCATTGCCAGCCCTGCTCAGGCCATTCACTGTGGGATTGGAATGGTCCATCAGAACCTCACCCTGGTTCCTCATTTGCGGGTTTTCGAAAACATTATCCTGGGACATGAACCCCGCCGGGGGTTTTTCCTCTCCCGGCAGGAGGCTCTGCGGCGGATCGAAGAGTTGCTCGCCGAAACAGGGCTGCAGATTGATCCGCAAATTCCGGTCGAAGACCTTCCCATCGGTCTCAGGCAGCGGGTGGAGATCCTCAAGATGCTCTACCGGGGTGCTTCGATTCTGATTTTTGACGAGCCCACTGCAGTGCTCACCCCTCAGGAGGTGGATCAGCTCATCCACTATCTCCTCAATTTGAAAAAGAACGGGAAAACCATCATTTTCATCTCCCACAAGCTTAAGGAAGTCTTTGCCCTCTGCGATCGGGTAACGGTCCTGCGCCGGGGGAAAAAGGTGGGAACCCTCTCCATTCAGGAAGCAAGCCCGGAGGGATTAGCAGAGATGATGGTGGGGAGAAAAGTGCTCTTCCGGCTAGAACGGGGTCAGAAACCCGGTAAAGAAGTGGTTTTCTCCATGGAGGGTGTTTCCACTCCTCCCGAGCGGGGCAAAGCCCTCCGCGATATTCGCCTTGCGGTGCATCGCTTTGAAATCGTGGGTATTGCCGGAGTAGAGGGAAATGGCCAGACGGAGCTGGCGGAGACCATCGTGGGGCTCCGCCGGGTAGAAAAAGGAAAGATTTACCTCAACGGGGAAGACATTACCTCCCTTTCGGTAAAGGAGAGGATCAGAAGGGGTGTGGCCCACGTCCCTGAGGACCGTCATCGCCGCGGCACCATTCTCGATTTTACGGTGATGGAGAACCTGCTTTTAGGGTTTGAGGATCAGCCTCCGGTCCGTCGGGGAATGTTCACCCTGGACGTGTCTACGCTACGGAACCTGTCTTCTTCTCTGGTGCGGGAGTTCGAGATCGCTACCCCCGATGTATCCACGGTGATTCGTTCGTTAAGTGGAGGTAACCAGCAAAAGGTGGTTCTGGCCCGGGAGCTTTCCCACCCGGTTACCCTGCTTTTAGCCTGTCAGCCCACCAGGGGTCTGGATGTGGCGGCCACCGAGTACCTCCATCGTAAACTCCTGGAATTGAAAAACCAGGGGAAAGCCGTGATCCTCATTTCTGCCGATCTCGATGAAATTCGTTCTTTGAGCGACCGGGTGCTGGTACTGTATGAGGGGAGGATTATCGGGGAACTCAGTCCGGAGAGCGACGAGTACCAGTTTGGACTGCTCATGGGAGGGAAAACCCTTGCCTCGGCTTAGTGTCAGGCGTTTTTGGGAAATTCCTTTTCTGGCCGAAGCGGTGGCGATTCTTCTGGCCTTCCTTCTGGGGTCTCTGGTACTTCTTGTTACCGGCTACTCTCCGCTGCGGGCTTTTGCGGCTCTCTTTCGAGGAGCTTTTGGAAGTCGCAATGCCTTTGGGCAGACCCTTACCCAGGCTACCCCCATTCTTTTTGCTTCCCTCTCTTTTGTGCTGGCCTTTCGAGCTGGGATTTTCAACATCGGGGTGGAAGGACAACTCCTCATCGGGGCCCTCTCGGCAGCTCTTTTGGGGAATTCCATCAAATTCCTGCCCATGCCCCTCCATTTACCCCTGGCTCTCTTGGGGGGTGGTTTGGGGGGAGCACTCTGGGCGCTGGTACCGGCACTTATCAGGGTGTATCTCGGAGCCCATGAGGTTATTACCACCATGATGATGAGCTACGTGGCTTTCTATTTCACCAGTTACCTGGTAAATTACCCCTTTAAGGTTCCGGGATGGGTGGCCCAGACGAATCCCGTCGAACCCACCGCGCTTCTTCCTCGAATTCTTCCTCCCACCCAGCTCTCTCTGGCTTTTATCCTGGCACTTTTCTTTGCGGTGCTCGTTTTCTATTTCCTCTTCCGGACCCACCTTGGTTTCCAGGTTCGGGCGGTGGGCTTGAGCCCTCAGGTAGCGGAAAATCGGGGCATACCCGTTGCCTCACGCCAGATCCTGGCTTTTGTCCTGAGCGGGTTTGTGGCCGGTATCGGGGGGGCAGGGGAAGTCCTGGGAGTGCATGAGAAGTTTGTGGACGGTTTCTCCCCGGGATATGGCTGGGACGGCATTGCGGTGAGCCTGGTGGGCAGGCTTCATCCGTTTGGCTGCGTCTTTGCGGCTCTACTTTTTGGGATGCTGCGGGCCGGGGGTATGAGCATGGCCCGGGTGACCAAGGTGCCTTTAGACCTTTCGCTCATCATCCAGGCGCTGGTGATTATCCTGATTTCCGCCCCTCGATTTATCCGTGTGGTGATTCTCCGCAAGAAGGGGATGTAGGGTATGGGACAGATCATAAACTTAGGTCTTTTTCAGGCCATGCTCCGAATGTCCCTGCCGGTCCTCTTTGCCGCTCTGGGAGGAATGTTCTGCGAGCGGGTGGGAGTGGTCAATATTGGTTTAGAGGGGATTATGCTCAATTCCGCCTTTTTCGCCGTTTTTGCCACCTACGCAAGCGGTAACCCCTGGATAGGGTTTCTGGCGGGGGTTCTCTCCGGGGTAGGCCTCGGAGTGATCATCGCTCTTCTCACCGTCAGGTACTACGGAAACCAGATCGTGGTAGGGACGGGAATCAACGTTTTTGGGCTGGGCTTCAGCGCCTTCATGTGCCAGCGGATCTGGGGCTCTCGAGGGGCTTCTGAGAGCGTGACGGCTCTACCCATTTTCCGGGTTCCATATCTTGAGCGGGTGCTGGGCGAGAATACCGTTCTTCTGTATCTCGCCTTTTTGCTGGTCATCCTCTCACACCTTTTCCTTTTTTACACCCCCTGGGGATTGCGGGTCCGGGCGGTAGGAGAAAACCCTCAGGCTGCCGATACCGCCGGGGTTGACGTCCACCGCTACAAAATGGTTTTCGTGTCACTGGGCTCGGGGATTGCTGCTCTGGGAGGGGTATTTTTATCCCTGGCTCATCTCAACTTCTTTGCCTGGGGAATGACTAGCGGCCGTGGTTTTATGGGGCTGGCAGCCATGATTTTTGGCAAGTGGACCCCGGTAGGGTGTTTTCTCTCTAGCCTCCTTTTTGGGTTCACCGATGCCCTCCAGATGCGCCTGCAGGCTCTGGGTATTTTGCCCTCCCAGATTATCCTCCTTTTCCCGTATCTCGTGACTATTCTGGTGCTCTCCGGTTTTGTGGGACGGGCCACTCCTCCTTCGGACTATAAGCCCTATGAGAAGAAGTAGGCTTCCTTTCATAGAAGTGTGATATAATAATTTCCTTTCAAAAGAAGGAACTGGGGAGGGGTAGAAGGTGGGGGCGAGTCATCGTTCCCGGGGAAAATCGCTGGAAGACAAGGAAATAAGGCAGAAGAAGGTCCATTTCTTCGCCTCTTTGTTGCTGGTGGCTCTTTCTTTCCACGGGCTTTTCATGAGCATGGGTGCAGGTTCTTTCTCCTGGAGGCTCATCGCTAACGGTCTTGTGCTCCTTTTTCTGACCCTGTTTTCTTGGCGGTATCTTTTGGCGATCTTCCGTTCGTTCCTTTCCTGGGTGGGGCTGTGGCTCATTTTCCTGGGGGAAGTGTTCTTCCTCTTTGAATATCCGGCAGTTTTCTTCTTGCAGGAATCCCTGCACAGAGCATTGCTTCTGGGGGGCACCCTTCTGATTACTCTGGGACTATGGGAGGAGCGACAGCGGTATTTTCGCCCTGAGGTGGAAAAGTTTCTGGAGGGCACGATGAAGCCGGCCATTTTCCTTGACGGAGAAGGGCGAATCCAGGGGGCCAACAGCGAAGCCGTAGCCCTTTTGGGGTGCTCTCTTGCGGAGCTACGGAGAAGCCACTTCACAGATTTTCTCCCCGCTGCCCTTCGGGAAAAGGCCTGGGACCGTTTTCAGACCATTCGAACGCAAAAGATTGACGGGCGGGGATTTTCCCTCTTGGTGAACACCAGGGAGGGGAAGGAGCTTCTCGTCAAGGCTGCGCCCCTTTTCTCCCTCTTTTCGGCGGAGAAAAAGGGAATGGTCTTCACCTTAGAGGATCTTACGAGAAGCAGAGCCGGCCTCTTGTCCCTTTACCGGGAAGGTAGGAAGTTGCGCGGGTACCTGGAGGCGGTACAGGATATTTTTCTGATTCTTGATCGGGAAGGGAGGGTGCGGTATCTCAACCGTGCGGGGAGTGACCTCCTGGGGGTGAAGAGGAGGGAGCTTCTGGGGGAGACTCTGGATGGTTTCCTGAAGGGCGAAGAAAAAGAGAGGGGGGAGAAAATTTTCCGCATGCTTCTTGCAGGGGAACTCCCCCCGGAAGGAGAACGGGTGCTGGAAATTGTTACTGCCCGGGGCGAAAAACGGAAGATTCGCTGGAACTGCCAGATCCTTTATGCCGGTGAGGCCATCGGAGGTTTTGCCCTCTCAGGCATCGACGTGACCGAAGAAACGAACCACTGGGAAGAGCTCCAATCCGAGCATCTTTTCCACTGGACTCTGCTCCATCTCATTCATCAGGCTCTCCAGGAGGAGCCGTTCCTGTTAGAAGCTTTTTTGCGGAAGGTGATAGTCTCGCTGGGGGCGGTTTTTGCGACCGAAGAAACCTGGTATCTCCGGAGAGCGGAGGATGGTAGGTTTGTGGTGGAAGTGGGGCGTGGTGGTGAGGGGATCGCAAGGTATTTTCTGAGAGATGGAAATCTCTTGAAGCGGGAAGCCTTTATCACCCACTTACGGTGGGAAGAAAATACCATCGTTTTTTTGGCAGAAGGAGAGTTTCCTTTTCTGGTATTACCCCTTTTTGTTCTGGAGAGGCTGGAGGGCCTTTTCCTTTTTGGGGGCAGCAAAAAAGCCTTCACCGGGGTGGATCTCCAGCGGGCTCAGATTGTCAGGGAAACCCTGGAACTCCTCTTCTTTCGAAGAAAAACCGAAGAGGAACTCCTCCACCTTTCTTCTCACGATTCCCTTACTGGAGCCCTGAACCACAAGGCTTTCCGGGAAAAAGGGGCGGAGATTTTAGCTCTTGCCGAACGCTACGGAAGGCCTCTTTCCGTGATTTTTGTGGATGTGGATAACTTTAAGTCGGTCAACGACCGTTTCGGTCATCTCTTTGGTGATCGGGTGCTGTACCTTCTCGCTCAGCACCTGCGGGCGAACCTGCGCCGCAACGACCTCCTGGCTCGCTTTGGGGGAGATGAGTTTGTGCTTTTGCTTCCTGAGACACCTGGAGAAAAAGCCCGGGAACTTCTGGAGCGGCTGGAGCAGAATCCTCTTTTCCTGGAAGAGGGAGAAGAGGTGATTACTTGTCGTTTTTCGGCCGGGGTCAGCGTGTACCCCGAAGACGGTCGTACCCTGGAGGCCCTGATGGAAGTGGCCGATCTGCGAATGTACGAAGGGAAGAAAACCAGAAAGAAACGTGTATAGAAGAGCACTATCCTTTTGCGGCTGGTAGCGTGGAAAATAACCCCGACCTCGGGAAGCCGTTACGGTAACAAGAACCAGGGGTTTTCCAGGAGACCCTTGCATTCCATCAAGAACTGAGCTCCATAGGCTCCATCGATGAGCCGGTGATCGAAGGAAGCGGTAATGGTGACCGAAGGTATGGCCAAAACCCTTCCCTCTCTACAAGCCGGGCGCTCGGAGATTTTTCCCACCGCCAGGATGCAGGTTTCCGGGGGGTTGATGAGAGCCGTGAAGCGGTCGATGCCGTACATCCCCAGATTGGAAAGGGTGATGGTTCCCGAAGACATGGTTTCGGGTTCGAGCTCTTTATTTCTGGCCTTGCGGATGTTTTCCTGGTTTTCCCAGGCCACCTCAAGGAGGGATTTCCGGTTTACCCCCCTTACCACCGGGATAAGCAACCCCTCGTCTACCCTCACCACCAAGCCAAAATTGACGTCTTTGTACACTTTGATCTGTTCTTTCTCGAGGGTAGCATTCACCAGGGGATATTTTTCTATGGCCTTCGCAGCGCACTTCATAATGAAATCGTTGTAGGAAGTTTTGACCGCCAGGCGTTCCTTCAGGTGATTCCTCAGGTGGATACATTCGGACATGTCCACATCGATGGACATACTATACTGGGGGATGGAGGTAACGCTTTTTATCACCCTTTGGGCGATGGCCTTTCGGCCGGACGAAAGGGGCAGGTAGTACCATTCATCGGTCTCGGTGGTGCGTCCAAGGAAAGAGAGGATATCCCGTTCTTTTATCACCCCTTTGGGGAGAACTCGAGCGATCTCCTCCAGGTCAAGGTGGTGTTCTCGGGCCAGTCGTTTGGCGCGGGGGGAGGCCAATGGTTTTCCTGGTGAACTCCTTTTTTCCTGTGGAACCGAGGGTCCTGGAATGTTACTCCTTTCCGGTGTTCTCCCTTGCTCGGCGCCCTGAGGAGGCTGTTCTCCCTGCTCTCCAATATACGCCACCACTTTACCTACCTGCACTTGCTCGTTTTCCCGGTGGAGGATGGCGAGGAGCACTCCGTCTCGGTAGCTCTCTATCTCCATGGTAGCCTTATCGGTCTCGATCTCAAAAAGCACTTCCCCCTTCTTGACTTTCTCGCCCACCTTTTTATGCCACCTGATGATGCGTAGCGCATCACTGATCTGTCCTGCGGAAGGCATGATCACCTCGGTGACCACGTTCTCACCTCACATTTGGTTTCCTTTTCCTGCGCTTTGAAAGAGTTCCATAAATCGGATCACTTCTTCGGCCAATCGCGCTCGAGCACGACTCAGGATATCCCTTGCGCCACCTTTACCCAGAAGTTCGTGGACATTGCCGTACCCGGTGTCCGGTTCGTTCAGGGCATCGGTCAGGGAGTCGAGGAACACCCTTTTTAAGGCCGTCCCCACGTTGATTTTGCTGACACCCCGCTCAATGGCACCCCTGATATCGTCTTTGTCGATACCGGTGCCCCCGTGAAGCACTAAGGGCACCTGTGCCGCCTTGCAGAGGGCATCGATCAGGTCATGGTTGAGATGGGCCTTTTCGTTTTCCAGGAGGTGGATGTTACCCACCGAGATGGAAAGGGCATCGACCCCGGTTTCTCGCACAAACCGGGCCGCCCTTTCGGGGTCGCTCAGCTCACCCAGGTGCAGGACTCCTCTCCCTCTTTCGGCCGTAGGTAGATGGCCGACCTCTCCCTCCACGTAAACTCCGCAGGGGTGGGCTATATCCACAATATGTTTTACCAGGGCCTCCTGGTCTTCGAAAGAGAGTTCTTCACCACTGTACATTACCCCGTTAAAGCCCGCCACGATCCCCTGAACCACGGTTGCAAAATCCTCGCACTCGTTGAGGAGCAGCGCCACGGGCACCCTGGCACGACAAGCTATGGCCTTTCCCATGGCTCCATAGTGAAAAATATTTTCGGCCACCTGCCGTTCCCGGTTGGCCAGAAAGCCACCGTTGAAACCGATTATGACCGGTGAGCAGGTTTTTTCGGCGGCATCGATGACCGCCAGGGTGGATTCCAGATTCCAGGACTCGAAATATCCCACTGCGTAACCGTTTTTCCAGGCATGTTCTACCATTTCCTTCAGCGAAACCAGAGCCACGTTGGCGCCGTCCTTTCTCACGAATTCATGAGGTTCCTTGCCTCCTGCACGATTCTCTCCACCGAAGGCACTACGTAGCGTTCCATCACCGGGGCAAAGGGAATGGGGACATCGTAGGTGGCTACTCGCCTCACCGGAGCATCCAGGTAATAAAAGGCCTCTTCGGCAATCTGGGCGGCTACTTCAGCCCCCCAGCCGTTCCGTCGGGTATCTTCCTCCACGATCATCAGCCTGGAGGTCTTTTGCACCGAAGCGATGATGGTCCGGTAATCGAAAGGAACCAGCGTCCGGGGGTCGATAACTTCTACACTGATGCCCTCCTGGGCCAGGATCTCTGCGGCTTCCAGTGACCGGTAGAGCATGAGGAGATTGGCCACTATGGTGATGTCTGTACCTTCTCTTCGTATTGCCGCTTCCCCAAAGGGAATGAGGTATTCCTCGTCAGGAACTTCCTCAATCAAACTCAGGGCGGATTTCTCGGATCGCACACCTTTGCTTCCGTAGAGGAGTTTGTGTTCCAGGACCAGCACGGGGTTGTCATCCCGGATGGCGGTTTTCAGGAGGCCTTTGGCATCGTAAGGGGTGGCAGGACATATCACTTTGAGCCCCGGCACATGGGTAAAGAACCCTTCGATACTCTGGGCGTGCTGGGCGCCACGGGTGGTAGCGCCCACCGGAGCACGCAGGACCATGGGAACCCTGACGGTCCCCCCGGACATATAGGTCATTTTGGCTGCCTGGTTTACGATCTGGTCCATCATGCAGAAGATGAAATCACCGTACTGCACATCGGCTATGGGTCGCATCCCGGCGATGGCGGCCCCAATGGCAGCACCGGCGATGAGGGTTTCGGCTACCGGGGTATCGATAATGCGCTCATGCCCGAATTCTTCCGATAACCCCAGGGTAACGGTAAAGGCCCCTCCAAAACCGCCCTCGATACCGATATCTTCGCCGATGCAGAACACGGTTGGGTCTCGCCGCATTTCTTCCCGTATTGCCTGTCGCAGGGCTTCGGCAATGGTCATCCTGGCCATTTTGGTTCACTCTCCATAAAAGACGTGTTGTAAGGCTTCCTCAGGTGCAGGGTCGGGGGAAGAAAGAGCGTACCGGACGCTCTCTTCGATCTGTTCCAGCACTTGCTCTTCGATTTCTTTGAGACGGTTTTCTTCGGCAAGTTTCTGGTCGAGAATGTGGTTCCGTAGGGTTTTAAGGGGGTCTCGGGCCAGCCAGTGTTCTTCTTCCTGTTTATCCCGATACCGGCAGGAATCGGTTCGAGAGTGGCCACAGAAACGGTAGGTCTTGAGTTCTAAAAGAGTCGGTCCCCCGCCACTTCGAGCCCGCTCGATAGCCATACGGGCTCCTTCGTTCACCCGAAGAACATCCATGCCGTCGACGATTCTACCGGGGATGCCGTACGCGGAGGCCCGCTCGGCGATATGTTCGGGTTTCATGACTTTGTTGACCCGGGTTGAGGCGGCATAGAGGTTGTTTTCGCAGGCAAAAATTACCGGAAGGTTCCATATTGCGGCACCGTTCAGGGCTTCGTGAAAGGCACCTTCGTTGCTCGCTCCGTCTCCAAAGAAACAGACCACTACCCGGTCGCTCCCTTGCATCTTGCAGGCCAATCCTATGCCTACGGCAATGGGCAACCCCCCGCCCACAATGGCGATGGCCGGAGGCATCCCCACCTTTATGTCTCCGACGTGCATGGAACCACCCTTTCCCCGGCAGCAACCGGTGGATTTTCCAAACATCTCGGCCATCATGGAGTGGAGAGAAACACCTTTGGCCAGGGCATGGCCTGCCGGACGGTGGGTTGACACCACATAGTCATCTTGTCTTAAATCGAAGAGCATCCCTACGGCGCAGGCTTCCTGTCCCAGAGATTGGTGGATGGTTCCGGGGAGAATACCCTGGAGAAAAAGGGAATTGATTTTTTCCTCGTACTTTCTGATGCGGTACATCATCTCGTACATCCGCAAAACTCTTTCCCGATATTCCAACCTTTTCGCCCCCTTGTACAAATCCACACAAGCATTATAGCACTCCGGAGTGTTATAATCTTCAAAAAAGGACCGGAAAAATGTTTGAAGTCACCTGTGTAGGAATCGCCTGTGCCGATGTTCTGGTAAAACCCGTTTCCGATTTTCCGGAGAGGGGGAAACTGGGGCTGGTGCAAGAACTCACCCTCCAGGCGGGGGGATGTGCGCTCAACGCGGCCATCGATCTTGCCAAACTGGGGGTTTCTACCGCCATGGTGGGGAGAATCGGGAGTGATGGGTTCGGCCAGTACCTCCTCGGGGTACTCCAGAAGGAAGGGGTCGGTGTGGAGGGATTGGTGGTCGACCCGACGACACCTACTTCGGCGTCGGTGGTGCTCATCGACCGGGATGGAGAGCGCTCCATTCTCCACCTCCTGGGGACCAATGCCCGGTTCGCCTTTGAGGACGTGGATCTCGACCTCGTCAGGGCTTCGAAGATTCTCTTTATCGCCGGGGCGCTGCTCATGCCTCTTTTCGATGGCCAGGGCGCGGCGCGTTTGGCAAAAATTGCCCGGGAAACTGGGGTACTGGTATGCATGGATACCGCCTGGGACTCAAGTGGTCAGTGGCTCCGGAAGATTGATGGTACTCTTCCCTATATCCACTGGTTCATGCCCAGCTACGAGGAAGCCAAAGCGCTCAGCGGGCACGAAAACCCTGAAGATATAGCACGTTTCTTTATCGTCCGGGGAGTAGAGAATGTGGTGGTCAAGCTGGGGGAACAGGGATGTTACGTGGATTCCACCGCCTGTGGAGCGTCCTTCTATGCCCCCGCTTACCGGCTGGAAAGGGTTGTGGATACTTCAGGGGCTGGAGATGCTTTTTGTGCCGGGTTTATCACCGGCCTTTTGTCGGGGTTTGATATCTTCCGGTGTGCCCGGTTTGCCAATGCCGTGGCAGCACACTGTATCATGGAGATCGGGACCACCAGGGGGATAAAAAGTCGAGAAGCCATCCTGGAGTTTATGGAACGGAATCGATGAGGTACCACCGCGGTTCTCGAGTTTCCCTTCGAGAAAGACTTCCGGCAAAAAAGGTCTTTTTCGTCCTGGCTTTGGGGAAGCGCTTTGTCAATCCTGGTGGGGTTCTTTTTCTGGACGAAAGGAACCGGTGCGATACTCCCATTGGGTTATGGAGGAAAACCTTGTCTTTGCTGTTCCTGCAAAAGCATGCTCCAGGCTCGATGGAGTCCGGGGTTTCGCAAGTGGCTTCATTTGCCCCGTCGAGGTCGGAACGCAGAGAACTGTTCTCCCTAAGAGCGCTCCACATCGTTCCGTTTTTTTGCAGACACTTTCAGAGAACAATCAGGTTCTTTCGTACACCTTTTTTCCCGCGATAAAGGTTGCCTGCACGGTAAAGTGCTCGTCGACCACGGCCACATCTGCCTTCTTTCCCTTTTCCAGACTTCCCAGAATATTTTCGAGTCCCAGAAGCCTGGCCGGGAGAAAACTCCCCACCAGAGCAAGCTCCGGAAGAGAAAGCCCCACGTGCTTTTTCAGGTTCAGAAGGGCCCGGTTAAGGAGGCAAACGCTTCCAGCCAGAGTCCCGGTTCTTTTGAGCTCGGCTTTACCGTTTTTGAGTTCCACTTCTTCGGGCTGGTAGGGATACACACCGTCCGGAAGTCCGGCTACCTTGATGGCGTCGCTCACTGGGAAGATTTTCTGGGGGGTTTTGCACTTGAAAGCAAGGCGCAGGATTTCCGGGCTCACGTGTACCGCGTCGGCGATGATTTCGGCGTAAATGGCCTCGCTCTCCAGGGCAAAGGCCAGGAGGTTGGGCCGGCGGTGGTGGAGGGGGTCCATGCCGTTGAAGAGGTGGGTAACGAGCTTCGCTCCCCGTTGACAGGCTTCTTGAGCGGTCTGATAATCGGCGGTGGAGTGTCCCAAGGAAACGAGAATTCCTTCTCCGGCCAGATATTCGATAGTTTCTAAGGCTCCCTCTAACTCCGGAGCGATGGTGATTCTTTTGACGATTCCCCCGCCGCGCTTGAGAAGATGCACGATCTCCTCTTTGCAAGGCTTACGGAGAAGGTGGGGATCATGGGCCCCCTTCCTTTCCAGAGCAAGATGGGGTCCCTCCAGGTGAATTCCCAGGATTCTGGCCCCCCGGGAAGGAGTGGAAAGCGGAGCAACTTCGTCAAGAAGGGTAAAAAGGGTTTCCAACTTTACGGTGAGCGTGGTAGCCAGAAATCCGGTCACTCCAAAGGTGGGGAGCTTCTGGCTGATTTCGAGAAGACCCTCTTTCCGGTGCTCGGTGAAATCATAACCTTCCAGACCGTGGAGGTGGAGATCGATGAGTCCAGGGAGGATGAAATGACCCTCGAAGGAGAGCACCGTCCCCCGGTAATTTTGACTTTCTTCCCGGGATAGTGCCGCCACGATGGAATCGCCTTCTATCTGCAAGAGTCCGTTTTCCAGGACTTTTTCCCGGGTGACGATGTTTCCCCGCAGGGCAAGACCGCTCATAGGGTGACCACCTTGGTGAGGTTGTGCGGATGGTCGGGATCAAGACCTCGGTGTTTGGCGCGAAAGTAACCGAGCATTTGCAGAAAAGCAACGTCGAGGATGGGAAGAACAAAATCGGCAAGACCATCTTCCTGGAAGATTATCTCTGCCGTCCGGGGAAAGCGCAGGGGCATTTTCCCCAGGTGAAAAACGGTGGCTCCCAGATCCACCATCTCCTTGAGGAGTTCCTGTTCAAAGGGAAAAGCGCTCTGCGAAGTAAGGGCGATGATCAGGGTAGCTTCGTCCACGATGGACTTGGGACCATGCCGGAACTCCAGGAAATGGAAGGTCTCGGTGGGGGTGAGACTCATCTCCTTGAGCTTGAGCGATCCTTCCCAGGCCACGCCGTAGTAAGGACCGTTACCCAGAAAGATGAATTTGTTGAACCGTTCTTCCTCGGCAAGCGCCTTCACGGTCTTTTCCTCTTCCAGGAATTTCCTCTCCAGCACTTCTGGTAAGGGGTTGAGGGCATCTTCTTGCCCTTTGAGAGATAAAGCGAAAAAGGTGAGCCCCAGGAGCATGGTGGAGAAAGACTGGGTCATCACCACGCTTTCTTCGTGCGCGAAGGGAAAGACGATGGGGAAGGAAGAGAAACGCGAAAGAGAAGAGCCCGGTTCGCAGGTTATGCCTACCGTTTTTCCCTGGTATTGCTCGGCGAAAAACCGGAGTGCCCGGACCGTTTCGCTCGTTTCTCCAGATCTCGAAATGGCCACGAAGAGATAACGCTTCGAAGGAAGGAAAATGCCTCCCGGAAAGAGGAACACTTCCGAGGAGGGAACACCCCGGGCGAGAATTGTGGTAACACTCTGAAAAGTATGTGCGGCAGAAAGTGCCAGATTGTAGGAGGTCCCACACCCGGCAAAGATGACCCCATCGAGAGATTCCTGGAAAATAGAAGCAAAGTCCGATTTCATGCTCTGGAGTTTCGTAAGCGCTTCGCGAAAACTCTGTGGTTGCCTTTTGATTTCCTGGTAGGTATGGTCCATACCTTCACCCCTTTCTTCTTTTCATTTCCTATTGTAGCAGAATCGGTTCCTTCTTTCCTGTCAGAGAAAGCCGCGCAGCATCTTGAATTCCCATGGTACCGAGCATTAAAGTGCCCGTCCCGGCCGCCTCTTTTCGTGGTTTTACAAAGAGGAGTCTCCCCGGAGTGCATAGGTAGGATAACCCACCTCAATGGTGACCTGGTCGGTGTTTCCGGAGGGGGTGGAGGCGGTGATGGTATGCGTCCCGGGGGCAAGGGTAACAAAAAGCGAAGCGGTATTTTTGCTCTTCCCCACGAACTCTTCGTCCACGAACCAGTACACCTCCGGTTCTCTGGTTTCTGCTTTGAGCGGTAGCCGGATGGTTCTCTTGAGAGGGTTGGGAAGGTAACGTTTGCCGTTGACCGGAGAGGCGATGGCGAGTGAAGGGGAGACGCTCTGGGGAGGGGCTACCGGTTCCTTCTCTTTGAGAAAGAGGCTCAGCTCCTTCGGCCAGAGGGTGACGATTTGTCCGGCGACCATCCGGTGCAGGTCACAGATTTGGAGCCTGGATACCCCCTTGATGAACGGCGCCCGGCTGCGGTTTCGGCAGGCCGGGGAGGGGAGTTTTCCGGAGAGGGTGCAGACCTCTCGCCATTCGATTTCTTCCGGAGGGCTATACCAGGGGCGCTTCCCCCGGGTCAATTTCTGCATAATTTTTACTGCTAAAGGGGTGGCGGTCTGGAGTCCCATGAGTTCCTGGTGGGGTTTACCGGAAGGATCTCCGTACCAGACCACCACAGTATAGTCGGGGTTGTACGCCACAGTCCAGGCATCCCGGAGGCCATAGGAGGTGCCGGTTTTGAAAGCAAAGGGAGGGACGGAGCCTTCTTCTCGATGGTAAAGAGGCAGAAACCGGGTACGGTCGGCCAGTATTTCGGCGATGAGGTACGCGGTAGCCCGGGAAAAAATCTGCTTTCCTTCCATAGGATTTTCCTCCTGAACCAGGCGGAGGGGAATTGCCTCGCCCTCTCGAGCTAAGGCGAGGTACCCCTGAGCCATTTCAAGCGGTGTTACTTCACATCCTCCCAAAATCAGGGCATCTCCATAATACTCCGGATCTTTGTTGAGGTGGACGAATCCCAGTTGCCGGAGGGTAGCAAGAAAAAGCCCTGGTCCCACCGCCCGCATGACCCGTACAGCCGGGACGTTGAGGGAATAGGATAAGGCGGTAGCGCAGCTCACCGGGCCGCGATAACGTTCATCGAAATTGCGGGGAATGTACCCCCCAAGGCCCAGGGGGGTGTCGGCAAGGAGCGAAGCGGGAGCGTAAATGCCCCGCTCGAAGGCCAGGGCATAGGCAAAAGGCTTGAGGGCGGAACCCGGGGAACGGAGAGCCCGGACACAGTCCACCCAGCTTTTTTCGTCCTCCTGGAATCGGGCATTGCCTACATAGGCGAGCACCTGGCCGGTTCTATTTTCCACCACGACGCTACAGGTGGTTACTTCTCTGGGGAGAGAGACAAGAGATTCCCGGGTGGCCTCTTCCAGCCACTTCTGCAGCTCAAAGGAGAGAGAGGAACGCACCGGAGAAGCTGCAAATCGGGTAAGGAGCTCGGTGGCATGGTAGGCATAACGGGGAAATCCGGCAGGGCTTGGTGGGAGTGGTTCTTGTAATGCGACCGCATACTCTGAGGGGGTGATTATCCCCTGATGGAAGAGTTTTTTCAGGATGAAATCCCTTTTGGCTTTGGCCCGCAGGGGATATTTATCGGGTCGTAATCGCTCGGGTTCGGGGAGCATCCCCACAAGAAGAGCGGCTTCGGCCAGGGAAAGCTCACCGGCGCTTTTTCCAAAGTAGTAGAGTGCTGCGCCTTCTACCCCCCGGATGTTTTTTCCTAAGGGAACCCGATTGAGGTAGGTTTCGAGGATTTTTTCTTTGGGGAGGTGTCTTTCCAGTTTCAGAGCCATCACCACCTCCCGGAGTTTTTGCATGAAAGTCCGCTTCCCCGGGTAAGCCAGGCGCACCAGCTGGGTGGTGATGGTGGACGCGCCGGAAACCACCCGGCGTTCTCTCAGGTTCTGGAAAATCGCTCGAAAGAGGGCCCAGAAATCAAAGCCCCGATGGCGGAAAAAGCGGCGGTCTTCGATGGCTACGGTGATTCGTGGTAACCACTTCCCCATGGCTTCAAGGGGCACAGGGATAAGCCACTCTTCTTCGGCAGAAAGGAAAACCCGGAGGATCTTTCCCTCCCGGCTCAGGACCAGGGGTGAAGAGGGATAGGAAAGCACCTGCTCCGGGTCAACGGAAATACGGTAGAAAAAGAAAAGCGCCGCACAAAGCGGTGGTATCAAAAGCAGAAGATACCACCGCTTTGTGGTTGTTCTTACTCTCGTTGTATCACCACTCTCCCCTCTTTACCTAAGCTTGATATGGCGGGGTTGTACATGCACTCGGCTTTTATCTGGGGAAGAGCAAACGCTCCGGCGGTGACTGCCCTCACCGTGTAGCGGTATTCGAATTGTTGAGAGAGATAAGGTACAAAGAGGATGAGCCGATCATCCCGGATTTCAAGGTGTATGGAGGAATCCTGTCCTTCTTCGTAGCTGGCGCTGGTCGCCAGCCGGGGATTCTCTACCTCCAATCCTCCGGGAAGCGGATCGACGATCACCACGTTCTCGAGGGATTGTCCGGTGTTCACCTGGATAACCGCCTGCAGCACTTCCCCCCTCCGAATTCGGGAAAGGTCCTTGAGATTACCTTCGGTATCGAGGTAGACTCGTTTCACTTCGATACCCTGTTGCCACGGTTCCGGGGGAGTGGGAGGCACTCCGTCCACGCTCCACAGGTAGAAAATTTTCCCGGAGGTCTGGTTCTCGATCTGGAAAGAGGGTGGTAATTCTTCCACTCGCAGGCGCACCGTTTCCTGGTTCACGAACTGCCGGATTTCCCTTCCGGCGGTATCGTAAAGGGTGAAGGTGATGTAGGAGAGGGCTTGCTGCCCTTCGAAATATTCGCTGAGCGCCATGGCCAGGAAAGCGCTTTCCTGGGTGGTGAGGTACCTGGTATTGGCAAGGACGCTACGTATTTTGTTTACCAGATTGGTGGCCTGAGCCGCAGAGGGGTCAAGCCGCAAAAGCAGAAGAAGCTGCAGGGCCATTTTGCGCAGGGAGGATTCATAAATGCCTCCTGTCTGCGGTATGGACTCAGGGGAGGGAGTGTAACTTCCTGCAAGCTCCAGGGCGACATCTTTCTGACCGGCCTCGGCATAAGCCAGAGCCAGCAGGAAAGTCCCGGAATCGTAGAGGAGATCCTTGCGTTCCCGGAGGTGTTCCATCCAGGCCAGGGGTGCTTCACCGCCTGAAGCCAGGACATAGGCCGCATAGGCCTGGGCGGAAGCGAGGTTACGCAGGTACTCTTCTTCCTCCGAATACGGCTGGAGGGTGAGAAGGGTGAGGAGGAAATTCCGGGCATCCCGGAGGGTTTCGGAAGGAACTTCCCACCCCCTCTTCTGTGCTTCCTGCAGGAAGTGGGTGGCATAGACCGAATCCCAGAAAACGCTCTGGGCACCACCCGGCCAGGCGCTGAAACCCCCCTCATAGGTCTGCATGGAGAGGATGCGTCGTATACGTCTTTCCATGGCATTACGGATCTCGCTTTCGGCTACAAGGAGGGGGTCAATCTCTCGGAGCAGGTCCGGTAAAAGCAAAAGTCCCCAGGCAGAAGAAACGGTCTGCTCCAGACACCCATAGGGATACTCAAAGAGGAAAGAAGCGAGACGCCCCAGATCCACCCGGGGGGAGGGAGAGATGGTGAGATAACCCCGCCGGCTTCCCGGAAGCCAATCGGTGGGGAGGTCTAGGCGCCTGCGCTCCGAGGGCTGAATACTTCCACTCCCTGTGAGGGTGATACGGGGGGTAATGGGCCGGATGATAAAGGAAACCTGATCTTCCCGTTTTCCATCAGAGAAGACGGTTTTTACGGTCACCACACCCTCTCCGAGGAGCTCTTTGGCCTTGACCGGGAAGGTGTGGATGATCTTTCCACCCCGGGGCACTTCCAGGGTAAACTCCCTGAGCCCCTGGATTTCCAGAAGTCCGTTTTCACTGAGCGTTACTTCCACCGTCTCGGCATACTCTGCCTGTGAAAAAACGGAGAGGGCAATTTCAAAAGTATCACCGGGAGCCACGGCTTTGGGTGCTACCACTTCGGTGATGATTTTTTCACGCACCAGGACATCGCTTTCTCCAACTCCGAAGTTTTCTCCCTTCATGGCGACCGCGGTAAGACGCAGACGCCCATCGAAGTCGGGGAGTTCCAGAGTGGTTTCGGCTACACCCTGGGCATCGGTGGTGAGGGTGGGAAGGAAGAAAGACACGATTTTGAAGGCCCGGGGTCGCAGCGGAGCAAATTCGGCTTCCAGGAATTCTGCCGCTTCTCCACCGGCAGGGTGAAGAAGCGGGGTGGTGGTCACTTCCGGAGTGATAAGATCGCCGTAAGGATCGAAGGTCCCCACGGTGAGCTGTCTTTTGGCATTGAAGAAGCTCCAGGGATCAGGGGTTTTTTCGGCGGTGAGTTGCAGAAGCCCTACATCCACCAGGGCCAGGGAGAGTTCCGCCCCGGAGAGGGGATTGCCGGCCCTGTCCCGGATGGTAATCTTTACCGGGAGGGTGCTCCTGGGACGGATACTCTGGGGAGCTTCAATGGAAACCTCAAGCAGGGTATGTTTACGGTCGATAAAGATGGGGATGGTTCCCAGGGCTCGCTGGGGGAGCAAAGAATCTCCCTCGGGGCTTTGCAAAAGGACCATGGAAAAATACGCATTGGGAGTCATGGCTTCGGTGATGGGAAGCTTGATGGTTCCCTGTCCTTCCTGGATTTCCACCACTTTTTGCCAGAGGATGCGGTCGGTCTCGGCAGTAACGAGCGCCTTACCCTGGAAGGGGGCCTGGTAGGTGATAACGGCCTCGTCACCGGGGAGGTAAGCCTCTTTGTCGCTGGTCATAGTGATCCGGTCGAAGAGCGCTTCCCCTTCAGGGAGAAAACCGTATTTTCCGTATACGTAGAAGCGCTGTGAGGAAGTATTTCCGGATTCGGGGTCCGAGACTTCGAAGAGATACTCGCCGTAGTCGGAAGGGGTAAAGAGATATTTCCCCATTCCTCGCACGAGACCAAAGGTCTCTTCTTTTTCTAAGGAAAATTCTTCTTCCACCTGGTATCTCGCCTTTCCTTCGCTTTCACTCAGGACGTAGTGGCGAATCACCCGGTAGAGCCGGGCGGTGAGCGTAGAGATGCTTTCTTCAAGAGAACCGTCAGGTTTAACTGCCACAATCTGGAAGGTAACGGCCTGGCCGGGTTCGTATTCTCCCTGCGTCGTTTTGATGCCCAGGAAGAAGGGGTAAAGATAGAGTGGTCGGCTCAGATGCTGACTCACAGCTCGACCTGCCGGGTCGTTCAGGGTGAGGGTGAATCTGACCCGGAGGGCAGAAGGAGCGATGAGATCGGAAGGAACGGTGAACTGCACCACACCTCTTCCTTCTTCATCAAGAATTCCCTCCCCCAGGGGGAGTTTCACGGGGATGAAGGTTATTTCCGGATTTTCAAAGCGAAAGCCCTGCCAGCTGGGATGGGTGAAGGGGTCGCTTTCGATGGTCGCTTCACCCGTGTAAGGGATCTGTGAAGCCTTGGTTCCAAAAAGGTATTCTCCCTCCAGAAGAATCTCAATCTCTTTGCCCGGGGTGAGGAATTGCTGTTCACAGGAAAGAGAGAGCCGCATGCGAGGCGGGGTGAATTCTTCCACCAGAAAAGTTTTTTCGGCCAGGGGCTGATCTTTCCCGCCGGGGAGGCTGCAACGCAAGAGATAGGTTCCCGTAGCGGCATTTTCCGGGAGAGTAAACTCCAGAGCTGCACCACCTTCTTCGGAGAGCACCACGGTTTTTTCAAGGAGCGTCCTCCCAAAGGGAGTAACGATGGTGAAAAGGAGCGGAAAAGGCGAGGGAACGGACATTGCCGGACCCCTCACCATGGCTTTGGCATTTACGACTTCTCCGGGGCGAAACACCCCCCGGGGAAGGTACAGGAAAGCTTCATAACCTTTCCGGAGGTATTCCTTTCCGGTGACGTCAAATCCGCTCAGAGCAAAGAGTTCGTTCCGCAAAAGTAAAAACGACGTATCACCATTCCAGGAAACCATCACCAGATACGGGGCCATATTCCCTTCGCCCCAGGGTTCTTCCCGCTCCAGGAATAACACTCCCTCCTGGTCACACTTCCCCTGAGCAAGTACTTGATTGGAACGAGAGAGGACCTTTACTTCCGCTCCGGGAAGGGGCCGGCCACTCTCTAAGGAGTTTGCCCAGAGGAGTATCCCCTGAGGGAAGAGTTTCACCATAGGAGCGATGTCGGTGAGAACCACAATTTGTTCTGCCCGCACCCAGCTTGAAACTTCGTCTTCGGCGGTTAAAAGATATGCACCACGCCGCCCTTTAGCAAGAGTTTCGAGATCAATAGCCTTACGAGTAAGCGTGTTGGGCTGGGCATCGTTGAAGAGCACGTCTTCGTATACTAGTTCTGAGAGAATGTCAGGGGGAATCCCATAGATATCGGCAAAGGCAAGCGGCAGATTATTTTCATAGATTCTCCAGAGATTGAGTTTCACCCGATTCACGTTGACGATTTCTATGGGGAGGCGGGCTCCCCGGGCCGTGGTCAGGTAAAGACCTTTTACCGGAAAGGTGATGGAGGGATAAACGTCGGGAATGATGAAGGCCTTGATAAAATCTTCCTGGAGTTTCGCGCCGGTCTGAGAGGAAAGGCCTTTTTTCAGGGTTACCACGATGCGGCTGCGGGGGGCGAACTCTCCCACCACTTCGAAACCGGAGTAGGTGGTTCTTACGGTGAAGGGAATGGATGGGTCGACCTGGATAAAACCGGAAAGCGTCCGGGGATCGGGTGGGGTGGAAGTGTAAAAGGAAATGACCGCATTTTTTACCCCCCCGAAATAGACGTAACTTCCAGTGACCTGGAATGCATACACCGCTTCCAGCTTCTTTTCGTAGTTGCCCTCCAACCCCAGGGGCCCTTTTTCACTCGTTAGACCAGCCAGGATTTCCAGGAATACGATGGGACTCTGCAGGGGTGCGGTGGTGAGAAAAAGGGTGGTGCTGGGGGGGCCGAGGGGAAGATTGTAAGGGATTTCCCCTCCTTTCTCGTCTTTCAGGATGAGAAAACCCCGTAACCTCTGGGGTGAGACCGGAAGGGAAAAGTCTACCTGGATGACGATACTCCCGTCAGGGTTATAGTCGACCTGCTTCACCCCTTTGACTTCCAGGGGTGCGGTTTTGAAGGTGAAATCATGTCGTCCGGCTAGCAATCTCCCTTTCTGATCGGTAAAGTCATCATTGAAGCGGAAGGTGTAGGCGGTGGCTTCTTTGAGGGGCCCCTTGGGCTTGAAGACCAGGGTCCGGGTATCAAGCCACTTGAACTGTCCGGGAAGATGGGGTGTAATACGGAAGGGGGCCTGAGAAAGATCCCGAAGCACCCCTGTCTCGTCGCTTTTTACCGCTTCGTCGGAAAAGATCACCTTAATTTCAGGGAGATTTACTGCAACCAGAGAATCGGGTAACGGGACGGTCGACACAATGGTGAACCCTGGGGATTCCTGAGCCGCCAGGGGAAGGGCAAAGAAGATCCCCAGGATAAGCATTACTCCCAAAATAGTCTTCATATTCATCCCTCCTTTGGCTTTTACTATCGTAGCACCGAAAGAAAGGTTTGTAAAGTTAGATTTTCCGAATGGCGCGCAGGAAAGTAGCTCCCCCCACCACAAGGATCAGGTAATAGGTAAGGATACGCCACAAAAAGACCAGGGTGCCGGCATAGTTCTCTCCCAGAAAAGGTGCGAAGGTAGAAGCTAAGGATAATTCAATACCTCCACTTCCTCCCGGTGTAGGGGTGAGTCGGAAGAGAAAGAAAGTCGGAACCTGAAGTTTTACGACTTCGAAGAGGGGAAGGGCGAGCCCCAGAGAGCGGATGAGGAAGGCGGTGACGGAAAAGAGGAGGAAAAAGTGCAGAGTATAAAAGGCGATATTCAGGAGGAAATACTGGGGTTTCTGGAAGAAAATGAGCCGGAACCCCGACCGCAGCTCACCCAGGAAGTCCTGAACGGCCTGTACCACCGCTTTTTCTTCGTACCTTGCATATCGAGGGAAGTATCTTTTGGGGAACCTTACCACCCACGTGGTAATCTTTGGGAATACCTTCTGGTTCTGGGAGAGGATAAAAAAGAGGGTAAAACCGACCCCGTAGGCAAGAAAGACCACCAGGATAGTCTTGGAGAATACCGAGAATGGGACTGAAGCAGGAGCAAGCAAAAAGAGCACCAGGAACCCTGCCTGGTAGAGAAGACCGCAGCTTAAGGAGAGGCTACTGGCTTCTCCCCACCCAAACCCCAGACGGTGTAGGAGGTATATTTCTGCTGCGCCTCCACCGGTATTGGAAGGTGTGACGCCAGCCAGGAAATGGGTGGAAAGGACCACGGTGAGGGCGTCCCGCAGGGAAATTCTTTTCTGCCAGGCTCCGGTGACCAGTGAGAGTCTCAGGGCATCCGTGGCCCAGGCCAAAACCACCATTCCCAGGGCCGGGAGGAGGTATAGGGGCGCGCGGAGTTCCAGGACAATCTTTTCACCCCGAAAGCGCATCCAGAGAAAGAGAATCAGGACGCTCCCCACACTGATGCATACTGCAAGGAACGAGCGCCTGATGACTCTGGAAGCCTCAAAATATTTTTCTTCTAACTGTCCGCTCTCCGCTTTGATTGGTTACTCCCTCCCGTACCGGAGATAGAGGTAGGGGAAAAAGAGGATGATAAAGAAAGCGCTCAGGAAAGACCCGATTACCGGGATGAGTGCCAGGGCAAAAGCGATGAGGACGTAGAGGAGCAAAAAAGCAAAGTTTTTCTCGGCGAATACGAACCGGGACATGAAGGTGATCGACTTATCAAAAGTGGTCTTTTCTGCAGCTACCTGGGGGATAACGATGAGGAACATGGCTTCAAGGATTATGCCTGGCACGATGTAGGGGAAAAACCCGACGGTAGTGATCACGGTGACCAGAATAACGGCAACGGCGATGTTCCCCAAACCACGGGAAAGCTCTGTCCAGGTTTCTCCGAGATGGACTGCTTTCTCTTCGAAATGCTGCTTGAAAAGGAGCGTTACCCAGCTCATCCCCAGAAGCGTCAAAAAGCCGCTCACCAGGGTGGCGACCAAAGCTTCCCATCCGAGAGTAAAACCTCTTCGCAAAATCAGGGTAGGAAGAAGACTCACCAGGCTAAAGATCACAAGAGGTACAAGCACCACAGGCACCTTTCCCAGTAACTCCAGGGGAACCCGGAACGATTCTTCGAGATTGATTCTGGCCATGGCCATGCACCCTCCTTTCGATTTTTCTCCATTATACCATCTTGAGGGCTTGCGCTTCTCTTTTCAAAACTCTGAGGATGGACTTTTTCCTGCCCTGGGTGTTATCGTATTTCTGTCTGGGTAAAAAAGAGATTTCCTATCCATTCTTTTGCCTGTTCGTATTCTCCTACCGGAAGCACCACGAGAACGAGGAGGCTTTTGCCGGGGAATGTTCCCACCAGGGTAGCATACTCCACACCGGTGTCGGGATTTCTGGAGGAGTAGAGGGCTACCTGGATGACATTACCGGTAGCGGTGTTCAACTGGGAAGCTCCGTGGAAGTTCTTTCCCTGAACGGCTTGAGCAACGATCCCCTGGACGTAAGATTCGCTCTCCAGGGCAAGAATGACGATCTGGGATTGATTGGGTGCGGTGTATACTGCTCCGTTATCGAGTTCCTGGGCAAGGGAAGCGCCCCCAGGGAGGGAAATTTTAAAGGTGTTTTGGGGGTTCTGGTGCACCCAGAAGGGAGGTGCTTCTGTGCCGATACCCGGTAATTCCGCTACAGGAGTCGGAGTGGTAACGTAAGGGGTGGCGGTGGTAACGCTCTCGACCAGGGTAAGCCCCTGAGCGATCTGCTGGAACTGGTTTTCCAGCTGGGGAAAATCGGTAGCCAGACAGTCAAAGAAGAGGGTGTAAACCTGGTTTTCATGAAGAAACACAAAAGCCAGACCCTGCAATTCGTTAGGATTTTGCTGGACCCGGAAGAGGAACCGGTGACGCAAACCGGATAGGCCGTGTACCGCAAAAGGAGTGGTCTCCTGAGGCGTGTAACTCTGGAAAGCACCTTGTAAGAACTGTGTCACCTGCTGGAAATAACCTTGGAGGCCCAGGTTGGATGCTACCGGTTCCAGAGTGAAAATGAGCTCTGCCCTGGTGGCACCCTGTTCATCAAGGAGGAGAGCATGGATTTTCTCTTCGGGGTTCTGGCTTGCTGCCGGAGTCCACCCCGGGGGAATGCTGAAGGTGATCTCCGTAGCCCCAACGAAAACCTGAGTCCCCAGAACGATTAGGGAAAAAATACCCAAAAACAGAAAAAATCTCTTCATTTTTATTAACTCCCTTATTTTTCTTTCCCGATCAGGATAAAAGGAGCCCAGTAGTAGGGGTGGCCGTAGCGGTTGGCCACTTCCATCTGGGCCCTCCAGAGCGCTTCCGCTTTAGGTAGGCCCCCAGAAGGTAGCGGTAGAAGCACACAAAGAGGTCTTTGGTGGAAAGGTCGCTCACACTCCAGAGGCTGGCGATAAGTGATGAAACCCCGGCATAGAAGAAGGAACGGGTGAATCCGATAAGGCCCTCAGTGGTGCTGTATCGTCCCAGGGCTGTCTGGCAGGCGCTCAGGACCATAAGATCGGCTTGAAGAGGGGTAGCGAAGACTTCGCTGGCCAGGAGATATCCGTCATTCGCGTCATCGGGAGCCAGAAGGATGGTGCTCAAAAGGGGGAATCGTTCGTTCGCCGAACCGTGGGTGGAGAGGTGAATAATGTTAGCTTCTTTCGCCAATCGGTAAAAAGCGGATTCTGTGGCTTCTTCTCCGAGGAGAATCCGAGAGTTTCGGAACCACCGACTGATTTCCTTGACTTCTTCTTCGGCCCCCGGTAGAGGCTGGGTATTTGGGTCAGGGTACCTGGGGTTTCCAAAGGCCAGAAAGGAAATGGAAGGGCGTGCCTCTTTTTGCAGAGAATAGGAGTAGATATTGAGGGAAGGGGCGTAGAAGAAACGGTATTCTCCGATGAGATACCTGTTTTCTCTGGTGAAAACCTGAAAAGGTACAAAGGAGAGGGAACGGTGAGGAATGCAGAGCACCTTCTTTTTACCCTGGAGGTGCTCTCTAAGGGGGGTAAATATTGCCTGGCAGAGAAAATCGGTGAGAGGGACGAAGTCACTCTTGTGAGCGTCCGCCAATTTGTCTCTGAGGAGCACCACCTTTTCATGAAGCACCTCCTCTCCCACCGGAAGGTCAAACCCCTGCAGTGTCGAAGTCGTAACCACCCACACCAGGGTGTGGTCGGGGAGGACGAAGTAATTGAGGACCACCACATCCTCAGGAATGGACTTTTGCATTGCTTTAAGGGGCAGTGGTGACACGGCCACCAGCGACAGCAGTTCGGGTGAAGACACCTGCAGCTCCTGGTAGAGGAGGTCGAGTTTCTTCGCTACCTGGGTAAGCTCTTCGGCGATTTTCCAGGAGGCCACCGGATCCGCGGCAACTTCAGCCTTTTTTGCTTCCAGGAGTGCCTTCTCCCGTTCCCAGGAGTTGATTTTGGCGATCACTTCCAGATCTTTATCCTTCACCTTTACCGACTGTCCTGCGACCACATCCAGGAAACTCCGGGCCTTCACCCGTTCTGAAAGGTCAAAGGCTTCTTCAATTTTCCCCTCCCGGAAAAGTTCCTCGAGGAGTAACTCGTAAACCTTGAGCCGGTTCTCTGTAAAACAGATGCGGTCGGTGATTTCCTCCATCCGATTGCGCGTCTTTTCCACAATCTCGACGGCCTCATAAAGGTGTTTCCGGCCTTGCTCTGTATCACCCTGCTTGAGCTCCGCCTCCCCAAGGCCCAGGAGGGCGTAAAAGCGGAGAGAACGGAGATTGCTCTTTTCAAGCTGCTGTAGGGCTCTTTCAAAATGTTGTTGTGCACCGCTTAAATTTTTCCTTTCCATCTTCACATATCCCAGATTTACCTCTGCCTGGAGTACACCCTCCCGGTCGGAAAGTTCCCGAGAGAGTGTAGAAGCCAGCTTCAGGGATTCTTCGGCACGATCGAGTTCTCCCAGCATCACGTTGAGGTTGGCCATGCTGTTTAAGAGGTTGGATAGCTCTTTTTTTGCTTCCAGCTCTTCAAAGATGTGGTAAGCCTTTTCATAATACGGGAAAGCCTCCCGGAGTTTCCCTGAAGCCTTGTACACCATTCCCAGGTTGGCCAGAATCAGAGCCTCGGAATACCGGTCGGCGAGCACAGGTGCTTCTTCCTGAGCTCTTTTGAGGTAACGCTCGGCATTTTCGAGGTCTCCCAGATAAAAGGAAAGAACCCCCAGATTGGTCAACACGCCAACGTCTTCGGGTATATCGTGGCTGGTCTCGATTTCCAGGGCTTCCTGCAATACTTTTCGTGCTTCTCCGTATTCCCCCCACTGGGTGAAAATCACTGCCTGGTTATTGAGAATCCACGCTTTTTCTCTGGGGAGGTCCATTGCTTCGGCTATGGTGTAGGCATTTTTCAGGTTTTCCAGGGCCTCGTCCTCTTTAGAAAAAGACTCACTCAGAAGCTGTGAAAGGTTCAGGTAGACGATGAGTTCCACCCACCGTAGCCGTTTTTCCTTGCTGAACGAAAGGGCTTTCCTGGCGTATTCCAGGGCTTTGTCCGGGTTTCCTTCCAGAGAGAAGACCCGGGAGAGGTGGTTCAACGTTAACCCCCGGGTCTCAGGATAAAATTCTCTCAGGTTTTCTGCTTCCTGCCAGTCCCTCTTGGCTTCCTGGAGAAGACCTTCGTGGAAATGGATCACACCCCGATGCAGGAGGTACATTTCCTGATAAGCTCCTTTGAGGTTTTGGGTAAGCTTTTCCAGTTCGGCGAGGTACTTTTTGGCCTCTTCCCACTCATTGAGACCGGTGGTAACCCGCACCAGGGTCTCCAGGGTGAGGAAACGGTAGCGGTCGAGCTGTCTTTTCTCATAGATCGGATAAGCCAGGGCAAGGTAGGTAAATGCCTCTCGTTCTTTACCCTGGCGGGCGAGGGACCGGGCAGAAAAGAGGTAAAAGTGGGCCCCGAGCACTTCATCGTTATGGATGAGTCCCAGGATGAGGAATAAACGGGTTCGCTGGAGCGCTTGGAGATACTGACCTCCCAGATAAAGCTCATCGATTTCCTGTTCGAGTTTGGTGGTGAAAGACACTATCCCATCCTGGGGCACATTCATGGCTTCGAGGATGAGACCCACCCCGTCGGCATCCTGAGTCAGAGCTACCTTGGAAATAAAGAGTAATAGTAACCCCGCAAGAAGCAGAACGACTTTTTTCAATCGCCACCTCGTTTTACTATGGCAAACCGATCTACGGGGTTCCGCCTCCGGTTGAGCCCGAGCTTGCAGTTTTTTCGAAAGTAACAATCATGTGGTTAAAGTAGCGCTGTAATTTTTCCTGGAAGACTTCCTGCGGCGCGTAACAGAGAAGTGCTCCCGCCAGGGAATACTGGGCCATGGGGGCGTAGAGCACGTAGGGCTGTAGAAGAAGGGTCATGTTTCTTCCCTGGTAATTTCCGCTCAAAATCACCCTCCCATAGGTCACGCTGAAACCGGCCTGGGCTGCCTGAGGATCACTCTTAAATTCCTGATTCTGGATGGTGAGGTTCATCACGTTCTGGTTGAGGATGGCGATGATCTGCTGAGCTAATCCTTCGGCATTCTGTATGGCGGGATTTTGGATACCAAGGTATGCGTTCAGGGCGACAACCCCGGTAGCATCCTCGGCGAAAACCACTGACCCGTTAAACACATCCACATTGGTGAGCCACCCCTCAGGGTATTCTACAACTCCCTTAATAAGGGGGTTATATCCGAAAGCCTGTCCTAAGTCGAACTGTTTCCAGCGAACGGTTACCGACGGCGATGGCGGAGTGACAGGAATTCCCCCCGGTGTCTGTGCCGGACCGAAGCCAGAGAGTAATCCACCGGGAGGTGGTGCCGGTGTAGCACCTCCTACAGATGGAAGACCGGGTGAGGCTTCTGGACGTATGAGAGACGGAAGGCCGCTGCGAGTCCCTTCTTTGGTGGTGTTTCCCGGACTCAAAATGGCCGGGGGAGCACTCTGCTCGACATCAACGGTGGTATCTTCAGAGCACGTCGGAGAAGCGGGATTTTCCTGGGCCAGCACCCAGGGAGCTAACAAAAGCCCAAAACAGACCAGACAAATGGGAAAAAACTTCACTTTCTATCCCCTCCTTTTTTATTTTATTATAGCACTTTTTAGAGACAAATTCGCTCCTTGTGACTTTACATTACGTAGGCACCCCAGGTGTATGCCAGAGCGTAAACGCAGAGCATGGTTAAGGAGAAGAAGGTCAAAATCCCGTCGAGAATCTCGTTTTCAGAGATCCGGGCAAGAAAGATATAGATGGGAAACATGGTGGTGGTATACCGGGGGCCACTCAAAAGCCAGGTAGCAGAAAAGGAGACAAAGACCAGGGTGAACATGTAGGCCAAATAGGAAAGACGCATTGTTCGCAACGATGCCAGAATCGCGACCATGGATAAAAGTAAAAGACTTAGCTGAGGAACCCAGAGGGCCAGGCGGTCAATGGGTTTCCAGGTCAAGGCCATGGTAAACTGGTTTTGGATGTTTTGAGCAAAAAAACCGAAACCCTGGTGCCAGTGCTCCCGAAGGTAGGTGAGAAATCGGAACCAATCTCCAGTAATCCACTTATTCAGCAAAAGATAGAGGAAAAACCCCAGGGCAATCAGACCCAGCCCGATTGTCAATTTCCAGAAAGTGGCAACAATTTCTCGATAGTGCCTGTTACGAAAATTCTCGAAGAAATCGGTGCTGATAGCATATTCGATGAGGAGGGGAACGAAAAGGAAAAACCCAAAATTCCGGGTTAACGAAGCCAGTAATCCAAAAAAACCGGCCAGTATCCATCGTTTGTGTCTCATGGCGTAAAAAGCGAGGACGCTCAGGGCAAGAAACAGGCTCTCGGTAAAAACCAGGCTGAGGAAAAAAGTGTAAGGAAAGATCAGTACCCATCTGATACATCGTTTGGCCACCGCAGCGGAGTAGTCGATTTCCACCAGTTTATAGAGGTAAAAGCACGCTACGGTGAGGCTAACCAGTGAGACCAGAAGACCCGAAACGAAATAATCCTGGAACGGGAAGCTGAAAACTCGAATCATGAGGGGATATAAGGGAAAGAAGACGATGAAGAGCCGTTCTTCACCAACATTGGTGTACCAGTTTTGGGCAATCCACAGGTAGTGACTGGAATCCCATTTTTCCCATATGATGCGGAGGGAATAAATGATGCCTGGGCTCTCGTTGTTCCGCAGGATATACCCCAGATATCCCAAGAGAAGAAGCGATAACCGGGTCAATAAAACCGATGTAAAAATGGAGAAAAATAAGCGTCTCCCTTGCCTGGTAGTTGTTTTTATAAAGAGTTTCTCGAAATAGGCTTTGAAACAATTTCTTTTTCGCAGCACTTCTTTTTGAGTGTTTGTCTTTTTATCCTGGAAATGGGGCCAGCGGAATCGAAATGGGAATAGTGTGGTTATGGTTTTGGTCTGTTGTAGAAACGCAACCAGAATCCATAAAAAAGCCAGAGCGAAAACCACAATGGAAACAAATTGCATAAATTGTGCTAACTGATGCACCATGATAATTCCTCTTTCGAGAATCCGTTTCGGTCCACACCATAATGTAAAGGCGCCCAGGCATCATAGCCGATGGAAGCTTCATCCTGGTTAAGTCCTGGGGGGATAGAACCCAGAAGGACCAGGCGGACCGTTATCCCCAGGGTGAAGATAAAGACCAGAAGCCACCTGTTCCGGTTTTTTGATTTCTCAACGTCCACGTTCACAGGTATTTGCCTCTCCTGGATGGAAATGTATCATATTTTCGCACCGGGTGACAATTGGTTCCGGGAAGAGATATAATGGAAGCATGAAAAAGAGTTGGAGAATTTTTCTGATTATCATTCTGGCTCTGGTAGCTTTTTTGGGTGGTTCCTGGGGATATCTCATGTATGGATTGCGGGAAACCCTGAATGTAACCATTGAAAACGTGGACCTTTCAAACCTCGAAAATGGGGTATATCGGGGTCAGTACCGTAAAGGAAGATTTGCCTATCAGGTAGAGGTGATGGTGCAGAACCACACCATCGAAACCATTACCCTCACCCAGGTTCCCAGGATTTCTATCCCGGCGGTCCATGAGGAAATGGTAAAAAGAGTGAAGGAAGCCGGTTCTCTTGCGGTAGACACTGTGGCGAGCGCTACAGCTTCGAGTAAGGCTATTCTCAAAGCCGTTGAAAATGCCCTCCAAAAGCAGGTTAAATGAAGCGCCGGGTCTGGCTCATGTACTCTCGATACTCCTCTCCGAGGGATTCAAGGAGCTTTCGTTCTTCCAGGATCGTTCGGTAAAGGAACCCTAGGAGGGGAAAGAAGAACACAAAGAGTGAAGAGGGGAAATGGTTAAAGACCAGGGCCGTTCCTCCAAAAGCCAGGATTTCCCCGGTGTAGCTGGGGTGCCGCACGAAGCGATAGATACCTTTGCGGATGAGCTGGTGATTTTCGGTAAGCGCAATATCGGGCGTAAAGTGCTTTCCTAAAGTGAGGATAGAGATAAGCCGGAGCACCACTCCCGCTACCATGAGCATGACTCCAACGTTCTGGGTGATCTGGAAGGTGGCGGTGTTCCGCCAGGTTACTCGGAAATCACGAGGAACAATGGCTAGGAAAACCCCGGTTACGATGAAAGCGACGATCACGAACTTGCTCCTTCGGTCCACGATATGTTGGGAGCTTTTGTTTTTCGCCAAAAGGACATAGGAATCGATGGCCAGCCATGCGCTCACTACCACCCAGAAAAAGGTTTTCATAATTCGTTTTGCTCCTCCAGTTCAAATTTTTGGATCACAGTGTTAAGGAGTTTTCGGGTCAGTTCCATTGCTTCCTGAGCTTCCTCGGGATCGGTGTAGAAGCGAGAGGGAATACCCCCCGGAAGCCCGTTTGGATAACGAGTGGGAATATAGTACTGGTCGAGCTTTTTGACTCTTTCCAGGCGAGCAAAGTCTGGATCGATGGCGATTGTAGTACTCAGGAGTTCGTCGATGGAATGGGTGAAAAACATCTCCCTTTCGGCCAATCGAAAGTAGAGATAAGCTTTCAACGCTTTTTCGGCTGATTGCTGGAAATGGAAGAGCGCTAAATAGAAGCGTTCTCTTTGACGAAGTTCTTCGGCGTCCTGAAACTCATCCTGGGCCTGGATAAGCCACCGGAGCGCTTCTTCACGGGGATTCCTTTTCATAGAGCACTTTCCCCGAAGTCACGATTTCCTGTAAGAAGGCACTCTCCGGAAGCATTCTGACGAAATCGTCTTCAGAGTAGACGATGAGATCTGCTGCGACGCCCAGGTTCCTGTTTCGGTAAATGAAGTCCATCCATTCTTTGCTGCTGCGGGAGGAGGGCATAACGATCAGGAGGTCAAGGTCACTCCAGGTATCGACAGTCCCCCGCTCTAAAGACCCAAAGAGGATCACCTTCAGTGCTCCCCATCTCCGAAGGGTTCCAAGAAAGGTTTCCAGAGCTTCTCGAAGCTTTTTTTCTCGGGTTGCTTTCCTTTTCAGAATTTCTTCGAGCTTCATGCTATTAATATAACACGAAAAAGGCTTTAATTCATCTCTCCAGGTCTTTTTTCATGCGCTCGTACTCTTCCTGGTTAATTTCTCCCCGGGCATAACGCTTCTTGAGAATCTCTAAGGGATCCTCGCGGTGGGTTTCGGGAAGGGAATACCGATGACCTCCCACGGCTCGCACGAGCAAATAGATGAACCCCAACAGAAGACTCATCCACAGAATTCCCATCACCATGCCCCCGAAGGGCCAGAATCCCCAGAACGGCCACGTGCGGAATCTGTAACCGTAGTAACCACAATAGGCAAAAGCTATCCGGGGAAAGAGAATCAGGGACAGAGCGACTAAAGAAACAATCTTCTTGCCCATTTCCATACCTCCCTTTCCCTTTAGAACGGTGGGAGGGGGATTGTATTCCCCGTTCAAAAACCTGCATTCATCGTATCGGTTCCTTCAGGATTCCTGTCCCCACATTCCTTCGTTGAACGTTACTTTTAGGGAAATTTGCACAGTCACCTCTATGGAAGTCCTCTTGTCTTTCAATCAAAGAACAAAAGTCCTGGTTCAAAAGATCTTTGTCTCTCAAACGCTTCACATCCATCGCTTATACCCGGGATAACCAGACACAGGAGAAATGACCGTGTGGGTTCGGGGAGAATGAGTGAATAGGTTCAAAGAGATCTGCAACAGGTAGGGTAGACAAAAAGGAAGAGAGACCTTTATCCTAACTCAGGTACCGAAAAACCGAAGAGAAGGGAGGCCCTGCACCGGTATGAAGAGTAGCACAAAGGGAACAAGGATTCTTCCGGCATATTCTGGGAATCCTCCACCTTTTGAGCTTCCCCACGAGGAATGCCATCACTAAGCTTACTCAAGTCCATGGACTCTCCAAAAAGGGAAGGATTCGCCTTGAAGTCCTCGACTTTACCCAAACCCACCCTGTGGCATCACCTGTGAAAGATAGACATAGCCCAAAGCCTCCTTTCGGTGGAAGAAAAAGTTCAACCCCAGAAACCTCCAAAGCCCAGAAGGATAAATCGAGAAGCCCAAAAAGATCCGGAAGCCCCAGTGGATCTTAGAGCTTGTGGAACGGGTTCAAAGACTCCGGGAGGAATTCTCCTTCTCAGGAAAGAGGGTTTCACTGTTTCTTCTTCCACGGTGGGGAGAATCCTCAAATCCCTCAAAACCCGGGGTCTTTTGAGGGAGAGAAACCAAAAGCCCACGGGGGAATCAGAGACCCCGAGTCATGAGAAAACCGAAAGATTGCGAGGTGGAATCTCCCGGGATCTTGTCGCCATCGATGCCTCAGGAGTCGTCCCCTTTTTGAGAAGGGTGTATCGGGAATTCCCGCCAAAGACCTTATCTTGCGGTGGGCCTCTTCCTCCCTCCATTTGCAAGCCACGGAATCTTCCCAGGGTATTCCTCGAGGAACTCCGAAAGGTACCCCCTTTCCCGCTCAAACCAAGAGGTACTGGAGGGAGTGAATGCTATGGGGAATTTGAGGGTCCTCGCAGGAATACGGTATCAAGCTCTTCGTCCTTCCTCCAAGATCTCCCACATCCCTGAAGTGGTGGAACGGCTCAATCGGACCTTCCGGGAGGGTTCTCTCTGCACTACGAGGAGGAGGTGGATCGTGACACCATGAATTTCCACCTCGAAAGGTGGACTGAAAAGGTGTATAATCGGAAAAGACCACCCTGGAGCTTAGGAAGAGGAGTCCTGGGAGTACCTGAGAGATACTGGACTTTCCGAGTGTCCCACATGATGTGAACCTATACAATGAGTTGACCCTCTTTTTGTATACCGGTATAATTCTTGTACCCGGAGGGGTGCCCGAATTGGCAAGGAACCGGTCTTGAAAACCGGCATGCTCGCAAGAGCTGTGCGGGTTCGAGTCCCGCCCCCTCCGCCAGATTCTATAGTTTATCGATGTCCGGAACCGTCCCGTCGGAAAGGCGGTAGAGCATCTCTCCCGAACGGTGCACCACAAGTACTCCCTGGTCTTCTTTTCCTTCGTAGTCTTCGATATGGATGGTACGGTAGTCCATGTATCCCAGGTTAATAGTCCGGCAAAGTTCTTCGGAAAGACCGGTGGCCAGGATGACTTCAATGCGCGGATATTCTTTTCCCTCTCGATATTTCCCGATACCTTTCACATGCGTAGAGTGAGCCAGGACCCCCCAGGGGTAGTGTCGATACTCTTCCCAGTGAGTTAGGAAGAAATCCCGCACATGGTAGCCGATTTCCCGCAGGTACTTCCCATGGGTGACGGAAACCTCCCGGATGTGAGGGGCGTAGATGATGATTTTTCCGCCGTTTTCCACCACCGGTTCTAATTTGTACATGCATTTCCCACCCACCCAGAGTTCATTGTAAATCTCCGGAGCAATGGAGAGTACGGTATGGAAAGGGCGGTCTTTCCAGACGATATTCACCTGCGCGGATAAATCGGCGGCCCTGGACCAGGCTTCCTGGGGTTCACCCAGGAATACCCCGCAGGGTGCTTTCCCCTTCATCACCACTGCCAGCTTCATGCTCGGACGGGGAATGAAACGGGCGGCCCGGTTCAAAATCTCCCGCACCGGGGTTTCTTTGTGGCCGATGATTTTGGGATTGGTGATGAGCGCTCCCAGCCAGTGGAACTGGTCGATAATCTCTGCACCGGAGATACCCGGGAAAAAGTATTTGTACCCTCCCGAAAAGCCCACCACTTCGTGGGGAAAAACCGGCCCCACGATGAGGAGTTCGTCGTAGTCCATGATGTTGTGGTTGATGGTGACGGGAATTTCCTGGTGCAAAAGTCCTCGAGAGATAATTTCTACCTCTTCCCGGGGAATGGTGCCAAGGTGAAGGAGCTTACAGGGATCACTATAACAGTGGTTCAGGACTTCGGTTCCCAGGTTTCTTGCTTCTTCGTATGTCACTCCCAGGTGGTTTTTGAGCTCTTCGTCACTCATGGGAGGATGGGTTCCCAGGGCAATAATGAAGTGAAGCGTTTTGGTGCGAGGAAGGAGTTTTTCCACGAGCACCCGGAAGATTTCTTTCATAGGAAGGGTGCGGGTCGCGTCGGGAATAATGGTTAAAATCTTTTTTCCGCCTGCTTCGTATTTCGCAACAGCTTCGGCAAGAAACTCCCGGAACTCCTGAGGCGAAAAAGGTTCCAGTCTTCCTCTTTCAAAGAGTATCATTCTTCGCCCTCCCATACGGTGTGGAATGTTCCCGGCCGGTCGATACGTCTATAGGTATGAGCGCCGAAGAAGTCTCTCTGAGCCTGAAGAAGGTTGGCAGGTAACGTGGCGCTCACCCAGGAGTCGATATAGGTAAGGGCACCGGCCAGAACCGGTACGGGAACGCAAAAAGCACAGGCTTCCTGGATCATTTGTCTTGCCTTTTTGGTGCCTTCCTTTATTTTGGTGGCGAACTCCCGGGCGGCGAAAAGAAGCGGTGGGTTTTCTTCCAGGGCTTTCTGGATAGAACTCAACATCCGAGCGCGCAGAATACACCCTCCTTTCCATATCCGGGCGATTTCTCCCAGATGAAAGGTATAGTGGAATTCTTCCTGAGCTACCTGAAGGAGATGGAAACCCTCGCTGAAAGCCACTACCATGGAGAGAAAAAGTGTTTCCCGAAGCGCGTCTTCTGCCTCAGGGGTGAAAGGAAGTTGGGAGTTCTCTCCGGTTCCCCAGGTTTGAGAGAGAAAAACCCGTTTCTCCTTGAAAGCGGAGAGGCTGCGAGCGATGACTGCCTGGTTGATGGTCGGGGTAGGTACCCCCAGATCAAAGGCTACCTGGGAAGTCCACTTGCCGGTTCCCTTTTGTTCGGCCGCATCCAGGATGAGTTCCAGAAGGGGCTTTCCGGTCTCGGAGTCTTTCACAGCCAGGATTTTCCCGGTGATCTCGATGAGATAGGAAGCGACTTCACTCTCGTTCCATTTCGTAAAGAGACGTTGCATTTCCTCACCTGAAAGCCGGTAGATTTTCCGCAGGATGTCATACACCTCAGCAATGGCCTGCATCAGGGCATACTCGATTCCGTTGTGTACCATTTTCACAAAGTGTCCGCTCCCCCCTGGTCCGAGGTAGGTACAGCAGGGGCCATCTTCTACCTGCGCAGCGGCTTTTTCCAGGATTTCCTGGACGAGCCTGTATCCCTCTTCGTGTCCCCCAGGCATAATGGAGGGTCCGTGAAGGGCTCCGTATTCCCCGCCGCTTATCCCGGTCCCCAGAAAGAGTACCCCCCTCTTTTCCGCTTCCCGAATCCTTCGCTCGGTATCCCGGAAAAACGAATTCCCTCCATCGATGAGCAGGTCTTTAGTTTCCAGAAGGGGAAAGAGCGCTTCCATAAATTCATCCACCGCACTGCCGGCTTTCACCATGAGCATCACCCGGCGGGGCTTTCGCAGAACCGAAATAAATTCCTCCAGGCTATAGGTGGGTACCACCGGTTCACCCCGGAGACGGTTCGCCACGAATTCCCGGGTACGCTCTGCGGTCCGGTTAAAAACTGCCACCCGATAACCCTTGCGGGCTATGTTGAGGGCTAAATTCTGCCCCATCACCGCCATACCAATAATACCGATATCGCAGTTTCCGTTCATGGGATTCCTCCTTAGGAGTATTATACCCTTACGGTAATTCTGGAGAAATGGTACATGGTTTGTTGAGCTATCCACGAGGAAATTCGGTTTTTTGCAGAATCTCGGCGGAGATGGAATTCTGGTAGCGGTAACGGATCAAAAATTGTGCTACCATAAGTATTGTCTGAAACGCAAAGGATCAGAAAAAGGAATTTGTATCAGAGTTCTTTTGAAGAGTTGTTCCTTGCAGAGGAATTCGCCTCGGTGGGAAATGCGGTGAGCATGTTTTGTGTGTCTGGGTTTTTGACATTGAAAGGTCAGGCGATAACCTCTGAAGAAGCTGCCAGGACCATTCAGGCGTTGTAACGGTTAGGAGTGGGAGGGAAATCTATGCAAGCAAAAATTCAGGCCATATTGCAGAGCCGGGAAATTCTGGGGAAGGAGCCCCGGGTCTATATGCAGGGATACGATATTCCCGAACTTTCCGCCAGGCTTTTTCCGGTGAAAACGCAGAACGGTCTCTACCTTGCGGTTTGGTCCGGAGAGGAGAAAAACGTTTTTGAAAGACCATCCTTGGTGTGGCGGGAAAAAGATGAGGTATGTGCGGTTTATCCATTCAGTTTTTCCAACTATCTCCGCTTAACTCGATTTCTTGCTCACCTCAAACCATCCCCTTTTAACCATCACCCCTCCTTTGGTTGTGGGGATCGGTTGGGGATGGTTTCGGCGGCGCACCTTAAGGCTTTAAAAGAATTTCCGGTTTTTCCGGTCATCGCTCAGCAATCGCCGCGGGAGCTTCAGAAAACCCGTCGGAGTTTTGCGGATGTGCTCCTTGGAGCCGCCTGGGGAATCCTGGAGAGTGGCTATCAGGGAACTTTTGGGGCTGATGCCGATCATATCAAAGATGAGCAAGACCTCCTCGAAGCCCGGGATCTGGGGTACAGCATGTTCACCCTGGATTTGAGTGAAAAGGTGAATTACCGGGCGTTCGCCATGGATGAGCGGGAATTGAGCCGCCGGTATGAGGAAATGAATGCTCAAGAGCAGGAAGTGTTTGGGAGATACCGGGATAAGAAATTCACCCTCTCTTTAGGGGTAGAAGTGGACCTTTCGGAAGAGAAGCTTCTTCCCCTGGTTCTTGCGTACCTTCCAGCGGTTGAGCAGGTGGAGTACTGGTATCATCTTTTGCGTGAGGAACTCTCTTCGTTTGATCTGGAAATTTCTCTGGATGAAGGAGAAAGCATCACCTCTCCGGAAGCCCACTTCTTCATGGCCGAGGAACTCCACCGCCGGGGGATCGATTTCCGAAGCATAGCTCCGCGCTTTCCGGGTGTTTTTGAAAAGGGTATTGATTACATTGGGGACAGAGAGGAATTCAGTCGGGCACTGTGGACGCAGGTAGCGGTAGCGCGGGATATTGGTGGATACCGCCTGAGTCTCCACTCCGGGAGTGATAAATTCAGTATTTATCCTATCTTTTTCCGGGAAACGGGGGGATTGTTCCACCTCAAAACTTCGGGAACGAGCTGGTTACAGGGTGTGGCAGTGGTTGCCGAAAAAAATCCAGAGCTTTTCCTGCGAATCTACCAGGTTGCTTATGATACTTTTGAGGAAAACCTGAAAGCCTATCGTCTCTCGGTGCGGAAAGAGGAGCTTCCGGCCAATATCGGGAAAGTGAAGGAAAGCGATGTACCGAAGCTTCTTCGAGATACCAGAATCTGTCAACTCCTCCACATTTCCTATGGTTCGATACTTGAGGTGGTGGGGGAAGAACTCCGGAGATTTCTCTTTGCCGAAGAAAATACCCATTACCGGAAAGTGTGCGAAAATATAAGAAAACATCTGGTAGTGCTTTTCGGTGAAGAGAGGTGAGCGAAATGTTCTTGAAAGAGCGGGCGCACCAGAATGTGGTGGTTCTCACCCGTATCGGGGTTCTCCTGGCGGTGGGAATAATCTTGCCGGTTATTTTCCATGGCCTGGGAATTCCCGGAAATATGTTTCTGCCCATGCATTTTCCGGCGCTTCTTGCTGGATTTCTCCTTTTCAATCCGGGAAGCGCTTTCCTGGTGGGGTTGATCCTTCCTCTTTTGAATTTCCTCATTTCAGGTATGCCACCCTTCCCGGTGTTCCTTCCCATGATGGTGGAATTGGGAAGCTATGGTGGTTTTGCGGCTCTCTTTATACGTCGATGCAGATTTTCAACCATCTTGGCGCTGGTTCTGAGCCTTGTTTTGGGAAGGGCTGTTTTTCTTCTGGCACAGTGGTTCATTCTGGGGCTTCTTTTCGGGCGGACAGTGTCCCTCCTTTTGACTCTGCAGAGTCTCTTTATAACCGCACTTCCCGGAATTATCATCCAGATTGTCCTTATCCCTATTCTCGTCCGCAGAATCGAGAGAGGTGAAGCACGATGAGTCTGGACCTGGAAGCGATGTTTTCGGTACGGGATAAGGTGTTTCTTTTCATCGGCGGTGGCGGTGTTCTGGCCTCAGGTTTAGCCCGGGCTCTGGGCGCAGGAGGAGCGAAGATTGTTCTTACCGATATCGCCCCTCTTGCGGATCTCGTGGCGGAGTTACGCCGGGAGGGCGTGGTGGTAGAGGGTTACCGGATGGATGTTCTTGATCGGGAAAACGTCTCCGAAGTAACCGAAAAGGTGATGGAGTCGTTTGGAAGGATTGACGCTCTCTTTAATGCTGCAGGGGGAAATATCAAAGAAGCCAACACTTCTTCTGAAGTCTCCTTTTTCGATCTACCGGTGGAAGCGCTGCAGCGGGTAGTGAATCTCAACCTTTTCGGGGGTGCCATCATTCCTTCCCAGGTAGTGGCAAAATTCATGGTGCACCAGGGAGGAGGGAACATCATCAATTTTTCTTCCATGTCGGCCCTGCGGCCGCTCACCAGGGTGGTGGGATATTCGGCAGCCAAGGCGGCGGTGAGCAATTTCACCCAGTGGCTGGCGGTGTACATCGCTCGGGAATTCACCCCCCTGGTGCGAGTCAATGCCCTGGCCCCGGGATTTTTTGTCACCAGACAGAACTACCACCTCCTGTATAACGAAGATGGAACCCTCACTTCACGGGGTGAGGCGGTGCTTGCTCATACCCCTTGCAGAAGGTTTGGGGAGCCGTAAGACCTTTTGAGCACCGTGCTTTGGCTTCTTTCTCCGGCTTCGAGTTTTATCACCGGAGTGGTGGTTCCGGTGGACGGTGGTTTCAGCGCTTTTTCCGGAGTGTAGCCCGTGGCCCGGGAGCTTTTCCTGGCGATTGATATCGGCACTTCTTCCTGCAAGGTCTGTGTTTTTGACCGCAAAGGGCAGGTCCTTTTTTCAACCAAAAGAGAGTACGGAACTTCCTCACCCCATCCCGGCTTTGCCGAGCAGGACCCGGAGGAAATCTACCGGGAAATCAAGGAAGGGGTGAAAGAGGCGGTAACGGCTTTTTCACCCTCTTCTTTTGTGGCCCTGGCTTTCGATACCATGCTCCACAGTTTTCTTCTGGTGAACGAACGAATGCAGCCCCTCTATCCCCTCCTCAACTGGATGGATACCCGGAGCGCCCGGGAAGTGGAAGCCATGCGGGAAGAGTACCACAAGCTGGGATTTTACTCCTCGAATGCCGTGCCGCTCCACACCATTTTTCACCCTCCCCGGGTTATCTGGTTCCGGGAACATATGCCGGAACTGTGGGAAAAAACACATAAAATCCTCTCCATCAAAGACTGGATTTTGGGCCGGTTTACCGGCGTGTATGCCTGTGACCTTTCCACCGCCTCGGCTACCGGTCTTGTGGACGTGAAAAGGAACACCTGGTCGGAGGAACTCCTTTCCTGGCTTGGGCTTCCCATCACAAAGTTACCGGAGCTCGTTCCACCCGAAAGGACCGAACCGCTCAGAAAGGGCGATTTTGCAGAGTATACCGGGTTACCGGCCGGGGTTCCGGTGGTTTTCGGAGGAGGAGATGGACCCTTTGCCAATCTTGGAGAGGGGGCCTTTCGGAAAAAGGAGATGGTGGTTACCGTAGGTTCCTCTGGAGCGGTGCGGATGTGTGACCGAAAACCCGTCTTTGACCCGCGCAAGCGGAGCTGGTGTTACTATCTGGCCGATGGAATCTGGGTAGGCGGTGGGGCCATCAATAACGGGGGGATCGTCTATTCCTGGATTCGAGATCTCCTCGGGGAACGAAAAGACTTTTCTCTGAAGCTCTACCGGGAACGCCCTCTTTTTCTTCCCTTTTTGACCGGTGAACGTAGTCCCAACTGGAATCCTTATGCGCGCGGAATCCTCTTTGGGCTTTCCTATTTTCATACCCCCGAAGCTCTCATCCAGTCGGCTCTGGAAGGGGTTGCTTTCCGGGTGCGCTCCATCTATGAGATGCTCCGGGAGGTGATGGATGACCCCCGCCGGGTGATTGTTAGCGGTGGTTTTGCGACCACCGAACACGGAAAAAGGATACTCTGCGATGTCCTGGGGGTACCGGTAGAGGTCAGCCACTATCCTTCGGCATCGGCCAAGGGGGCTTTTCTGCTCACCCTCAAGGTTCTTGGAGAGGTAAAACACCTTGAAGACCTTCCTTCCTCCTTTTTCCCAGAAAATCCCTTCCTTGAACCCATTGAGGAACACAAAGCTTTTTATGAAAAGCTCTACCGGCTTTACGAGAAGATATACACTCAAAACGCCAGTCTTTTTAAAGAGTTCGTCGAGCTGGGGCTGAGTTAAAGTTAGTGTAAATTTATCGTAGGGGTTCCAACCCAAAAGAATAAACCTCACCATCCAGAGTATGGTAAAAGTCTTCTTGGTAAAACTACCTGGAGGTGAGGTTCTGTGGATATGGTACAACAAATC
>Ga0308395_1000070_pt1 | contig 97755 bp, 81 predicted proteins | sample Hotspr20SampleP4_FD_202097 | JGI IMG/M metagenome (GOLD analysis project Ga0308395, IMG submission 202097) | Hot spring phototrophic mat microbial communities from Mushroom Spring, Yellowstone National Park, Wyoming, United States - 20050930_P4 ... | reverse complement strand
AATATTAGCTTTATCATTCGCCCATGCTTATGCTAAATGTTTTAAAAATCAAAATGGACTTATTCTTATTATTGATGAACCGGAAGCCCATTTACACCCATTAGCTCAAAAATGGCTCGCACGTACCTTATATCAAATGGCTAAAGATGGTTTACAAATGGTAATTACAACCCACAGCCCTTATTTTATAGATTTGGAATTTTTAGAAGGCATTTACCTTGTGAGGAAAGAAAATGGAATGACTTATGTAACAAATCATAAAAAATCTACTTTTGCTGAATATTGCAAAAATAACGGAGCAAATAACGCAAATGAGAATACTATAATTCCTTTTTATGTTAAAAGTGCTACATCGAGTATTTTAAAAGGTTTTTTTGCCAAGAAAGTTGTGTTGGTTGAGGGAATGACAGAAGAACTTGCTCTTCCTATCTATTTAGAAAAAGCTGAGTTAGACGTATTAAGAGAAGGTATTGATATAATAAGCGTTGGTGGAAAAGGAGAATTAGCAAAATGGTGGCGTTTGTTTACTGCTTACAATATACCTTGTTATGTTTGTTTTGACAATGACGCTAAAGATGATGATAAAGGCAATAAGAGAAGAGATTTTTTAAAGACGATGAAATTAGAAGATGCTGATCAAAACAATATTTTACAAACCGAGCAATGGTTAGTTAATGATAAATTTTGTGTTTTTGGAAAAGATTTTGAAGATACATTTAGAAAAAGTTTTATAAATTATAATGAAATAGAGGGTGATATCAAAAAGGAACTTGGTGATTCAAAACCATTGGTTGCAAGAGAAGTGGCAAAAAAACTTTCTATAGACAATTATGATAAAAATGATATTGGTTGGAAAAAACTGAAAAATATGGCAGAAAAAATAAAAAACTTATGAAAGTTTTATTAGATACAAATATCATCATCCATAGAGAAACCGATAAAGTTATCAATGAAGATATCGGCAAACTCTTTAACTGGCTGGATAAAATAAAAGCAGATAAATATATTCATCCAGTTACTGAAAGAGAAATAAACAAGTTAAAAGATAAACAACAAAAAAAGACTTTTAATATAAAACTTGAATCCTATACGAAGTTAGTTACAAAAGAACAACTTGACAAGGAGGTTAAAAAAATAGTCGATAAATATGATAATTATGACAACGATAAAAATGATTCACTTCTTTTAAATGAAGTATACATTGGAACTGTAGATTGTTTAATTACGGAAGATAAAAAGATTCATAAAAAAGCAATCGACCTTGGCATTTCTGATAAAGTCTTTACCATTGAACAATTTATAGAAAAATCAGCAACAGAACATCCCGATCTATTAGATTACAAGGTTTTAAGTGTTCAAAAATCATATTTTGGGCAAGAAAATTTAAATGACCCATTTTTTAATACTTTTAAAGAGGATTACCCAAAATTTGAAAGCTGGTTTAGAAAAAAATCAAATGAACCAATTTATGTTTCAAAAAATGAAAACGGAAACATACTTGCTTTTTTATATCTAAAAGTTGAAGATAGAAATGAAAATTATTCAGATATCGAACCAGTATTTAAACCTAAAAAAAGACTTAAAATAGGAACATTTAAAGTAACCTTGAATGGTTTTAGATTAGGAGAGCGATTTCTGAAAATAATTTTTGATAATGCTTTGAAACAAAAAGTAGAAGAAATATATGTTACAATTTTTGAAAAAAGAGACGAACAAAAAAGGCTAATTAATTTGCTTGAAGATTGGGGATTTATAAAATGGGGTACTAAAAAATCAACTGGCGAAATTGTAATGATTAGAAACTTTGCTAAAAGTTTTAATATTGCTAATCCCAAACTTTCCTATCCATTTATTTCTTTAAATGAAGGGAATAAAATTTTTATTGTACCAATATGGCCTGATTACCATACAGAACTTTTTCCTGATTCAATATTACGAACAGAATCACCAGACGATTTCAAAGAAGATAAACCACATCGAAATGCTATATCAAAAGTATACATTTCAAGATCTATGGAAAGAAATGTAAACAAAGGTGATATATTGTTATTTTATAGAACTGCAGAAAAAGACAAAAAAGCATACTATAACTCTGTCGTGACTACGATTGGAATTGTTGAAGAAATGATTTCAAATTTTAAAGACGAAAACGATTTTATTTCGAAATGCAGAAAAAGAAGTGTTTTTTCAGATGAGGAATTAAAGAAATGGTGGAATTATAAACCTCAAAATCGTCCGTTCATTATAAATTTTTTGCATGTCTATTCTTTTCGGGAAGGTGAAAGAGTCATAAGGAAACGATTGTTAGATCTTGATGTGCTTACAGGCGAAGAAAATGAGTTAAGAGGGCTAAAACCTATTTCAAAGGAAGATTTCTTAAAAATAATAAAAGAGGCTAAAATCGATGAAAGTTTTATTATCTATTAAACCAGAATTTGTTGATAAAATAATCAAAGGCGAAAAGAAATTTGAGTATCGGAGAAAGATATTCAAAAAAGATGTAGAAAGTGTTATCATTTATGCAACTTCGCCTTGGAAAAAAATTATAGGAGAATTTTATATTGATGAAATATTAGCTGAAGATCCAAAAATTTTATGGAGTAAAACATACAGGTTTTCTGGCGTTGAAAAAAAATTTTTTATGGATTATTTTAAGGATTCAGTAATAGGTTATGCAATTAAAATTGGTAAATTGGAACTCTACAAAGAACCATTTAATATAACTGATCTAGTAAATACACCTCCTCGATCTTATGTATACATTATATAATTAAAATGAAAACAATATTTAATAATGCGATTAGGAAAATATAGTAATCATTAATCTGAGTGAAAAACGAAATAGCTAAGCTGGTGTATAAATTGTACAACTTAACATCAGAAGAAATAAAAATCATTGAAGGAGGGAGATAATAATAAATAAAAAAGTAAACACAACAAAAAATTTTGTAATTTTGTTAAGTAAAAAGGAAATAAAGATGGATAACAACGAAGAAAACGTTTATTCGGGAAATTTGAAAGAAGATTATAAAGATGCTCTCAAGAACTTAATCAATTTAGCAGAAGAATCCTTGGAAGCTCAGGATTTTGATAGTGCAAAGGTTTTTTTGCAAGGTGCCAAAAAACTAATTGAATTGTATGATTTAGTGGATATACTTTCGGACTGGTATCCGAGAGGAGTTTCCGATGAAATACCTCTCGATGAACTCGATGAAATAAATCTCATTGAAGATCAAAAAAGACTTAAAAAGGGATTAAGAACACGTGAGGAGCAATTTGTAATGCCTATTTTGGAAGCTATTATTGAATTAGGGGGAAAGGCAAAAGTAAAAGATGTCTTAGAACTTGTGTATTATAAAATGGAAGATATTTTAAATAGTTATGATTATGAACCCCTTCCATCTAATCCGAAACAACAACGATGGGAAAATACCGCCCAATGGGCAAGAAATATGATGGTTAATAAAGGATTACTCGCTAAAAATACGCCAAAAGGAATTTGGGAGATAACAGAGAAAGGGAAAAAATTCTATGAAGAAAAAATAAATAATCTTTGAGGTGATCAAGTAGTTTTGGCAATAATGAATTTACCTGCTAGTTCTTTCACCTAGAAAATAAGGGATGGTTGGGGCTGAATCTAGGAAAAGAGCGCGCCCTATTAAAGGGGCATGGGTAAAGAAATTTTTAGACCATAGAGAGAACAAGAAGTAGCATTTTTCTTTAAACCATGGGAAACATGGGGGCAGATTCCGTTAAACGTAGTAAGAAAGCCAATGGAAGAGAGTTTTTAGGAAAAGAATGGAAGGAATATCCATACTTTTTTAAAAGAGAAAAATGGATGAATAATTTTTCCTGAAAAAGATATATGCCATCTTCTTTTCAAATGAGCGTTAAAGCTGTTTAAAAAACCTGTACTTTTGTAAAAAAGTTTCATGGATACGCGGCAGAAGGTAGAGCAAAGTTTAGAAGCAGTTTTGCAATATGCTCGCCAAAACGATTATAAAGGCTACAATAAATACGATGCCCTAGAAAGCCCTATTCTTCATGCGTTGTCGTTGAAGGTGCCTTTTCTACGGCTATTGTACAGTCAGCTGGTGATGCGCTTTCCCGTAAATATCCGTCCATGGCTGCTTGTACCGAAAAGTCGAAATCCTAAGGGCATAGCTCTTTTTGCTATGGCATACATGAACCGCTATCAGGCTCTGGGGAGAAAAGAAGATTTGGAAGAAGCTCGTGTGTTGCTTGATTGGTTGATAGATCATCCGGCCAATTACCCAGATGGGCTTTGCTGGGGATATCAGCACAAATGGCAAGATGTGGGTTTTTATGCACCTGCCCATATGCCCAACCGCGTGGTGACATATTTTGTGGACATGGCCATGCTCGACTTTTACGACTTGACGGGAGAAACTCGCTATTTTGAAGCTGCTCGCGAAAGCTTACATTTTTTGCTTAAAGCTCCCAAAGTGCTATACGAAGATGAGCAGATGAAGTGTTTAAGCTACGTGCCCTCGGAGAAAATCAACTGGATAGTGATGGATGTAAGTGCTCTGACGGGTGCTATCGTTGCTCGGATCAACACGAAATTGCAAGATCCAGAGCTTGCCCGCGAAGCATATAAGCTCATACATTTTGTCGTAGATAAGCAAACCCATTATGGTGCGTGGTATTACACCCATCCTCCAAAAGACCATCCACGTAAGCACGACAACTACCATACGGGCTACATTGTCGATGCCATTCACGATTACATGAAGTATACAGGCGATAGGCAATTTGAAGCAGCATATTGGAAAGGTGTAAAATATTATGCGGAAAACTTGTTTTTTTCTGATGGAGCTCCGCGTTGGGCAAACGATGCAACCTACCCGATGGATGTACACGGGTCAGCCCAAGGGATTATTTCTTTCTTAAAAGCGGGAAAAAAAGATCCCGCTTATGTTGGACTGACTGAAAAAATAGCTTTATGGGCTATAGATCACATGCAGCATCCACGGAAAGGGTATTTTTACTATCAGAAAACGCGATTTTTCAGAAAGCCGTTTACGCTTATGCGCTGGTCGAATGCGTGGATGGCTCGTGGGCTAAGTGAACTTTTAAAATTTTACGCTAGATCATGAAAAAAGTCCTTTTCATCACTTATTACTGGCCTCCAGCAGGTGGAGCTCCCATGATGAGGGTGCTTAAATTATATCAGTATTTGCCAGAATTTGGATATGAACCTATCATTGTGACGACCGAAGGAGGTGATTATCCTTTTGTGGACGAATCCTTGCAAGAGGTCGTACGCCCCGACACGCCCGTCTATCGTACAAGTGGTTTTAGTTTACATAAGATATTGAAAAAACTTTCTCCGAAAGCTAAAAAAAATTTCATTCCTTATGGTTTTACGGATGATAGCGGAGGAAGCTGGATAGATCGCTTTTCTCGGTGGGTTAAATATAACATGATTCCCGACACACGCTACCCATGGCGCTTTGGTACTGTTCGCAAAGCTATTCGGATTGCTAAAAAACATAAGGTGGATTTGATTTTTTCGTCTTCACCGCCTCAAACCAATCACATCATTGCTCGTAAAGTTGCAAGGAAGCTGAAATTGCCGTGGATAGGCGATTTTCGGGATCCATGGACCGATGTGTTTTGGATAACCAGTCCCCAGAGCTTACGACTTCCGCTGATTCAAAAGCTAGATCGATGGCTCGAAAAAAGAACCATAGCCGACATGCATGCCATCACGACCGTGAGTCCCTCGCTGGTGGAACTTTTCTCAAAAAAGACCGACCTTCCCATTTACCAAATACCGAATGGATTTGATCATGTTTATTTTGAGCATCTACAACGCGTTCCTTCGCCGTATTTTACTGTTTTTTATGGGGGAAGCATGAGCAAAGAACAGTCGCCAGAACCTTTTTTCAAAGCTTTTAAAAGCTTGCTGGAGGTAAACGACAGTTTTAGCTCAAAAGCTCGCATGCATTTTATGGGAAATTTTCCGCCCTTCCTTCATCAGTTAGTAAAAGCATATGAGCTTGAGGACTGGGTAAAATGGTCTCCTTATGCTCCCATGCAAGAATCGTTGCAAGCTATGGTCAACAGCGATTTGTTGCTTCTCATTGTCCCGAAAACCCCCGATAATGCAGGAATTTTAACGAGTAAGCTCTTTGATTACATAGGAGCACGAAGACCCATCTTAGCCATTGGTCCCGTTGAGGGCGATGCAGCCAAGGTTCTCCAAGAAACCCGCGCTGGAGAAATGTTCGATTATGAGGATACGGCTGCCATAACCGATTATTTATTCAATGTCTTTGGTAAATGGCAGCAGAAGATAGACTTGACCATTCCTTGGCAAAATGTTGAGCGATATACGCGTAGAAATATAGCTTTTCAATTTGCTCGAGTTTTTGATTCTGTTCTTTCACTGGTAACATAAGCTTTTTTCTTAAACATGTTTGTGGTATCTCTACTGAAAGTTGGTAGAGTGATAATTGTCATTTTTGAATATTTTTGGTATAAAAATACTAATTTTACAAAAAAAGTATGAGTGAGTTAATCAATAATTCGTCGGCAAGAAAAGAAAAGCTTAAGGAGTTAATTTTAAAGCTTCATAAAAATGAAGATCCTGAAAAGGTAAGGCAAGAACTCATTGTTGAGCTGGGCAAGGTGCCGTATGCTGATGTTGTAGCTGTCGAGCAAGAGCTTATCAAGGAGGGACTCCCTATCGGAGAAATACTGAAGCTTTGTGATATTCATGGCAAGGTATTGCGTGGTCAGGTAGATCTGTCGGGGATGAAGGATGTTCCTGAAGGGCACCCTGTGGATGTACTCCGAAAAGAGAATCGAGAAATAGAAAAGCTGGGAAAGCAAATACAGGAAAAGATAGAACACATTTTGAAATCCGGAGAATACAGGGGTGAACAAGACTTGCTGGAACTTCGTCATATGTTCAATACGCTGTATGATGTGGATAAACACTACAAACGTAAGGAATACTTAATTTTCCCATTTCTTGAAAAATATGGAGTTACCGGTCCCACACAGGTCATGTGGGGAAAGCACGATGAAATCCGACAGCTTTTTGCTGGAGTAACAGAAGCCTTGAAAATGCAAGACATGAGTTATGAAGAGTTTCAGGCGACCGCAGAATGGTTCCTGCTAAATTTGCTCGATCAGGTGCTTGACATGGTCAAGAAAGAAGAGGAAATTCTGATACCCATTGCATTAGAGAAATTAAGTGAACAAGAGTGGTTTGAAGTTGAAAAACAATCCGTAGAAATTGGTTTTTGCCTCTATGATCCACCGAAACGCTGGACACCTAACTGGGCACAAGACGATCCATCTATGCAAGTGAATAGTGAAAGCAATACCATCCACTTGCCTTCGGGGACGTTGACTGTAGAAGAGCTCGTTACTATTCTAAATTTGCTGCCTGTCGACATCACTTTTGTGGATAAAAACGATAAGGTCAAATATTTTTCTCAAAGCAAGGATAGAGTCTTTCAGCGCAACCGAGCAATTCTCAATCGAGATGTGCGGTATTGTCATCCACCAGCCAGCGTGCATATCGTCGACAAAATTCTGACCGACTTTCGTTCTGGAGTGGCCGACAAAGCTCCTTTTTGGATCAACATGCGAGGAAACATGATTTTTATCGAATACATTGCCCTTCGCAACGAAAAAGGGGAGTATCTAGGGACCCTGGAAGTAAGTCATAACGTACAGCGTTATCGTGATTTACAAGGAGAACAACGTATTTTAAATTACGAAAAAAAGTAAAGCCATGGAAACAAATCATAAAATTATTATTACACCTCGAACCAAGATTTTCGAGTTAATTGAGGCATATCCAACGCTGGAAGACATTCTTATTCAGTATGTTCCAGCTTTTAAGAAATTGAAAAATCCAGTGTTAAGACGAACCATCGCAAAGGTGGCAACTCTTCAGCAAGCTGCAGCCATCGGAAATGTAAAAGTAGAAGAGTTGGTCAATACCTTGCGAAAACATGTTGGACAAGACCTTATGGAGATCAATGAAATGGGAAAATATGTAACTGAGAAACCTTCGTGGTTTAGAGCAGAAGCAGTTGTCAAAGAATTGGATGCCCGCGACATGCTTGCCCGCGGTGAACATCCCGTCAATCAGGTTATTGCTGACCTTAAAACATTGAAAGAGAGCGAAATTTATAAACTGGTTGTGCCTTTTTTAGCTGCACCATTGGTCGACAAGGCTATTAGTTTAGGCTATAAACACTGGATACATCAAGTGTCAGATGAATGGTTTGAAATATATTTTGCTAAGTGATTAACGGGTTGCTGATGTAAAGAAGCGGTTGAAGCGAATTTTTCCTTCGAAGAGACTTTTATCTTTATCCCAACTAAACCAGATAAAAAGAGGTCGACCTGCAATGTGGTCTTCTGGAACAAAGCCCCAATAACGGCTATCAGCTGAATTGTGGCGGTTGTCGCCCATCATGAAGTAGTAATTCATTTTGAAAGTGTAGGTGTCGGTTTCTTTACCGTTGATGTAAATTTTACCGTTCCTTACTTCAAGCGTATTTCCTTCGTAAATAGAAATGATTCGCTTGTACATGTAAATGTTGATGGTGTCTAAATGCACAGTTTCACCAGCTTTTGGGATATGGAGTGGTCCAAAGTTGTCTTTGTTCCATGGGAAGGCTGGATGATGCGGAAAAATTCTAGGATCCCATTTGGTATCAAACATGGGACGTGGTGGTTCTTTCAAATGTTCACCGTATGTTGCAAGTATTTTTTGATAGAGTGCTTTGGTGAGAGGAACCACAATGGCGTTGTCGTTTAAACCATAATAGGCTGCAAGTTTACGTCCATCGGAGATGTCTTTCATGCTGATGCCAAGTGCGTTGAGTTTTTTCGGGTTAACTAGGTAATCGTCTTTAAAGAGGAGTGCATAATTGATTTGCATGTTTTCTGGATCAGGCATGAGTTTTCCGTTAATGTAAAGCTGTTCATTTTTAAGTTCGATCACATCTCCAGGTAGACCTATACAACGTTTTACGTAGTTATCGCGTTTATCGGATGGTCGTACGACGATGGGACTTGTTTCGAGAAGATATTCCCGAGCTTGTGGTATGAATTTAAAATAGGCGCTATCGTTTAAATGTGCTTGGTGAGCCATTTCAAGAGCAACTTCAATTTGTAATCCATAATATGTAGCAGCAGGATTTCTGAGCCAGACAGTATCACCACCCGGGAAGTTAAACACGACGATGTCGTAATGGTCAATTTTTTTCAGAGCAGGGTAGCGATAATAAGGCAAACGGATAAAATCCAAGTAAGATTTTCTTCCTAAAAAAGTATTGTGGGTAAGAGGTATGGTTAAAAAAGTTTGAGGGATGCGGCTCCCAAAGGTGAATTTATCGACAAAAAGGAAATCTCCTACAAGGAGCGTTTTTTCCATAGAAGGCGTAGGAATGGTATATGCTTCAATCAAGAAAATTCGAATGATAGAGGCAGCTACAATAGCCCAAATCAGATCTTCAACGCCCGTTAACCATTTGCTTTTCTTGGGAAGTTGTTGTTCCTTCGGTGGAATAAACTTTAATTTAGGGTCTAAACCAAGGTAGGGAAGATAAACAAAAGGTAAAAGGATAGAAAAAAGTTGATGCCAGAAGTTATATTTAGAAAAAGCTTTTAAAGTTTCCACCATGAGCAGCATGAGCATAAAAATGTTGATGGCTGGTACAAACATGAAAATAAACCACCACCATGGTTTTTGAACAATTTTAATCCATACCCATAAATTGTAAAAAGGTATCAAAGCTTTCCATGCGGGTACATGAGCTTTTAAGAAAACAAAAACAAGACCTGCCCAACTAATAAGAAAAAGAAGCAGTGTGAAAAGCAGAACGAAATCCATAATTTTTGTTCAAATTTACATTTTTTTAAAATGGCTGGATGGTTTTTTAAAAGACCTTTAGCGTAAGTTTTACTGTTTTGTATAAATGTCTTCGAAAATATCAAGGAAGTGAAAAAATCCTTTGTGATGAAGAATCCATTTTGCAGCGTCAAAAGCTCCTTGGGCAAAACCCTCACGGGAAAAAGCTTGATGTTCGATGGTCATGCTATCAAAGGGACTTTTGAAAATGATTTTGTGCATACCTATTTCTTGATCTTTGCGGAAGGCTTCAATCCAAAGATGACGGTCTTTTGGAGTTAGAGACCAATCTTGCAGAAGCGGATCATAAAAGGGGAGAATTTGTTTTGCTAGTGTGATGGCTGTCCCACTTGGCTTATCTTTCTTGGTAATATGATGAGTTTCCTCGATCTTGACATCGTAGTTTGGGAGGGAGGAGAAGAGGTTAGCAGCGTATTTTGTGAGAAGAAATAAAGCATTTACGCCAGGGCTAAAGTTACTTCCATAAATTACTTTTCCACCATGGGATAAGCAAAAATTTTTCACTTCGTCCAGCTGATCGTACCAACCCGTCGTTCCACATACGACGGGGAGCCTCATGGTGATGCATTTTTTTATATTTTGAATGGCAGAAGAAGGTTCAGTAAATTCTATGGCAACGACATCGTCATCAACTGTTGAAGGCCATGGGTCATTTTTATCAAGGATGCCGTAAATGGGAATGTTATGGGCACGAGCGTATTTTTCAATTTCTTTTCCCATTTTTCCATAACCAACAATCAATATTTTCATAACGAACTGGCATTAAAAGGTTAAAGTAAAACAAATGCGTGCAGAATTTTTCCAATACATAGGCCTTATGGAAAGATGTAGGTCGTCCGAAATGTGAAAATCATAAAAATGTGCATAGACATATGCGTCTAAAATGTTAAGAACATAGACGGCAGTAAACCCAATGACCGAAAGTTCTAAATTGCGACGATAATACGACATGAGGTCTAACAGATTTTGAGCAGAGTAATAGGGATAAGGATCAATGGTTAGCGAGTCACCATCGGTTTTAGCAAAATAAGCTTCTTTGTAGGTTTTATAAGCTTGATAGTTGAGATAAGCTAAATAACCTGTGGTAGCCATTCCTGCAATGTAGAGCGGTGTTTTCCAGTATTGACGATTATAGATTTGGCCTGAGCCTGGAATTACAGCTGAAAAAATAGCAGCTTTCAAAGGAGAATGTTCTTTTACTTGTACACTATCTTGGGCAAAAAGATTGAGAAAAGTGATAACAAGTAAAAAGAAAAAAAATTTAATCTTCATGAATATGGAGAAGAGCTAAAATTTTGTCCAATTCTTTTTCGTTTTTGTAGTGAATGGTGATAGAACCTTTACGTTTTTGGTGCTTAATTTTTAGTTTTAAGCCTTGAGACTCGATGAGATCCTGTATGCGTTTAAGAGAAGATGGGATGGGAGTATCTTCTTTTACGATTTTTTTGTCTTTTTTTTCTTGTAATTTTCGGACGAGTTCTTCGACCTGGCGGACTGAAAGGTCGTTTTGAATAATTTTTTCTGTAATTTCAAGCTGAAGTTCTATGCTCGGCAAGTTGATGAGGGTGCGCGCGTGCCCCATAGAGATTTTACCTTCTCTGATGGCTGCTTGCACTTCTACAGGTAATTTTAGCAAGCGAAGGAAATTAGCTATGGTGGCACGGTTTTTCCCAATTTTTTCACTTAGTTGTTCTTGTGTGAGGTTATATTCTTCTATGAGTTTTTCAAGAGCAATGGCAACATCAATGGCGTTGAGATCTTCTCGCTGGATATTTTCTACAAGGGCAAGCTGAAGAATTTCTGTTTCCGAAGCATCTCGGATAAAAGCTGGAATAGAGGTGAGACCTGCTAACTTGGCTGCTCTTAATCTCCGTTCTCCAGATATGAGTTGGTATCTGCCATTTTCAAGTTTTCGAACAGTGATGGGCTGGATAACACCTAAATGTTTGATGGATTCAGAAAGTTCCAGTAATTTTTCGTCTTCAAAAGTGTTTCGTGGCTGATAGGGATTCGTATCAATTAAGTCAATGTTAATTTGAGGGAATATAGAATTTTCTACATTTTCATCTACATTGAGCAGTGCTCCTAGGCCTCGCCCCAAAGCTTTGCGTTTATGATCGGCTGTCATATGCTCAAGTTTTGTTTTGTTCATTTCGCATGAGAATTTCTCTGGCTAAATTTAAATAAGCAATGGCACCTTTACTTTCAATATCGTAAGTGATTATACTTTCTCCAAACGAAGGGGATTCACCCAACTTAGTGTTTCGCGGTATAATGGTTTCAAAGACCATATGCTGAAAATGAGCTTTAACTTCTTCGACTACTTGATTTGAAAGGCGAAGGCGAGAGTCATACATGGTAAGCAGAATACCTTCAATGGTTAGCTGTGGATTAAGTTTACTTTGAACCAAACGGATTGTGTTGAGAAGTTTGCCAAGACCTTCTAGAGCAAAGTATTCACACTGGACAGGAATGAGCACAGAATCTGCTGCAGTCAGCGCGTTTACCGTAATAAGTCCAAGCGATGGTGAACAATCAATAAAGATAAAATCGTATTCGTTAGCAATAGGGCGTACGACATGTCGCATCATGAGTTCTCGCTGCTCGATGTCAATCATCTCAATTTCTGCACCTACTAAATCAATATGAGCAGGTACAAGATCCAGATTAGGCACTTTAGTTGAAAGAATGGTTTTTTTTATGTCGATGTGTTCAATGATGGATTCGTAAATGCTTATTTTTATATTTTTAGGATCAAAACCCAGTCCTGAAGTAGCATTGGCTTGCGGATCAGCGTCGATCAAAAGTACCTTTTTTTCCAGTACGGCGAGAGCAGCAGCAACATTTATAGCTGTTGTTGTTTTACCTACACCACCTTTTTGATTAGCTATTGAAATAATTTTCCCCATGGGTATTATTTGTTTTCTGCTTCATCGAAATCGCTTAAATAGCTAAGCAATTCGGCTTCATCTATTTGATCAAAAACTTTGCTTTCTTCCTCTGTCAATTGTCCTGTTTTTATGAAATTTAAAGCTGCCGACAATCCTTGTGTAAATTTGTCGAAATCTTCTTGATAAAGGAAAATTTTGTGCTTTTCGTAGAAAAACTCACCGGTTCGCTGGTTAACTTTTCTTTTTCGTTCAGTTATTGTTAAGTATTTATCGCCATTACTAGTGACTTTTACATCGAAAAAATAAGTTCGCTTTCCAGCACGCACGGCTTTTGTAAAAATTTCTTCCTTCCTACTCTTGTCAAACGCACACATATGATTCACTTATTTATGCAAAACTACAAATAATTTTATCAATCCTTAATAGGGGATTTTATTGTTGGTATTGTTCCATTCTTCAAAAGGTTTCATTCGTTCTTCGATAGGAAGTTGCTGGGTTGGTAGTTGTCGTTGTTCAATGGATTTTGAAACTTCTTGATATATAAATTCGTCATCGAAACCAGCTTGAGCAGCTTCTTGGCGTGTGGCAGCAAAAATAAGTCTTTTGGGACGCGCCCAATATATTGCCCCTAGACACATGGGACATGGCTCACAACTACTATATATTTCACAATCTGACAGTTGAAATGTTCCCAACTCTTTACAAGCGTTGCGAATAGCTACGATTTCAGCGTGTGCCGTTGGATCGTTGCTCGATGTCACTAAATTGGTACCTTCTGCTATGATTTTCCCATCTTTGACAATGACGGCGCCAAAAGGACCACCTTGTCCTTTTTTCACATTTTCTTGAGCTAATTCAATGGCTCGCTTTAAAAAAAATTCATCGTTGTTCATATTTTTCCAGATGCATTAATAGTTGATTGATGGTATTTGCTACGAAAATAATTGTTTCATTGTCGATGGTAAGAGGTGGAGCTATGCGGAGTGTTTGAGGTGAGAAAAGAAACCAGTCAGCGATGATGTTGTTTTCCAACAATAAATGAATCAGTTTTTGGGTTATTTCTTCGTTTATTAATTCCATGCCTATGAGTAAGCCACTTGCTCTTACTTCTTTGATGAAAGGATGTTTCTTGATAAGGTATTGAAACAGGTGTGATTTTTCTTTTACTTTTAGGTCTGGAAATTTTTTTAAAAGGAGCTTAAACGCAGCAAGGCCAGCAGCACAAGACAATGGGTGTCCTCCAAAAGTAGTAATATGACCCATCGGAGGTTTGTAGGTAAGTTTTTCCATCATTTGACGGCTTGCTATAAAAGCCCCCAACGGAAGGCCACCACCTAGAGCTTTTCCAAGTACTAAGATATCTGGAATAACATGGTATTGCTGAAAAGCAAAGAGAGACCCCGTGCGGCCAAAACCTGTCTGAATTTCATCAAAAATGAGAAGAGCTCCCGTTTCGTTGCAACGTTCCCTTAAAGCTTCCAAAAAAGCTGGTTTAGCAGGCCTAACTCCAGCTTCTCCTTGTACAGGTTCGACTATTACAGCTGCTGTATCACTACTAATTTCTTTTAGATCGTCTATGTTGTTAAAGCGTAACCTTCGAATGGATGGAAGCAAAGGCCGAAAGGGACGTGTATAATTTTCGTCAGAAATAAGACTCAATGCTCCATGTGTTGAACCATGATATGCTCCCTCGAAGGCAACAATTTCATGTCGATGAGTATAGCGTTTTGCTAGTTTTAAAGCTCCTTCAACTGCTTCGGATCCACTGTTTACAAAAAAAACTTGTTCGAAAGGTTCTCGTAATTCTTGAATTAAAGCTTTTGCAAAAGCAACTTGCACGTCTTGGATAAGTTCTCCGTAGACTAAGACATGCGTATGCTTGTGAAGTTGCTCTTCAATAGCTTTGATGATTTCAGGTACATGATGCCCTAAGTTGCTAACTGAAATGCCTGAAATCAAATCAATGTATCTTCGTTGATTTTTCCCTATAAGTACCTGTCCTTGTGCAGATTCAATCTCAAGTCCAAGAGGTGACTGAGAGGTTTGTGCTAGGTACGAAAAAAAATCTCCACGCAAGCTCATCCACACAACCTATTGTTGTCCTGCCAGGGCTCGAACCTGGAATCTTCTGATCCAGAGTCAGACGTGTTGCCAATTACACCACAGGACAATGATGGAACAGCAAAATTACTCATTTTTTGGGTTAAGTAAACTCAAGAGGTACTTTTCCTTTTCTTTAAGAACCTTAATTTCGTTCTTTGCTCGCTCAATTTTTTCGTTAAATTCTTTTAGTAATATTTCAGCATTTTTGCTGTTGGAGAAGAAAGATAAATTGTTTTCCCACAGTTGAACATCATGCGATAGCTTGCCAATTTGGAATCTCAATTTTTTAAGTTCTTGACGGATTCTTTCTTTGCCCCCTTGTGAGTCAGCCCACGATTTTACTTTTTCTTGATAGTTTTCCATTTCCAGTTCACCGCCTTGTAGGTTCAATTTAGCATACAAGTCGTTCACCAGTTTTTTCCATTCATCTTGGATCTTATCTTTTTTTTCGAGAGGTACGCGTCCTATTTCATACCATCTGCGCTGAAATTCTTGAAGTATACTTAAGTTTTTCTTCTTATCGTCGGTAAATTGAAAAGCTTTGAGCTCTTCGATGAGCTGACGTTTCTTTTCAAGATTTTGTTTTTCGCTATCTTTTAATTCAGAAAAAAATTGATTTTTTCGGTTGAAAAATTCGTCACAGGCAGCTCTAAATCGGCGCCAAATGACATCACTTACAGCGGGTGGTACGGGACCAATTTTTTTCCATTCTTGTTGGAGTCGAATGAGTTCTTGTGTTGCGTTTTTCCAATCCGTACTGTTTTTAATAGCTTCAGCAGCAAGGCAAAGATTAAGTTTTTTATGATAGTTGGCATTCAGTTCTTCTTGATAAGCTTCAATGAATTGTTTTCGAGCTTGATGAAAAGCGTTGAGGATGCTTTGAAATTCTTGCCAGATTTTTTCACTTAGTTCACGAGGAACGGGGCCAACATTTTTATAAAGTTCAATGAGTTCGGTCATCTTTCGATTGGCTTCATTCCATTCTTTCATGGTCGAGTAGTCGCCGCTAGCAATGGCTCGAGCTTTGTTGATAATAGCTTTTTTAGCTTCGAGATTAGCTTCATATTTTTTTTCAATTTCCTGATAGTATTGAAGTCTTTTTTCTTTAAGTTTTTCCCCAGCAGTTCTAAATCTTTCCCAAATTTCATCGCGTTTATCGGGCGGTACAGGACCAATTTCTTTCCAATATTGGAAATATTCCTGGTATTTTTTAAAGGCAACATGAATATTGGGTTCTAAAAGAAGTTGTTCGGCAAGTTCGCAGAGCTCAATTTTTTGCTCAAGGTTTTTCTTCATATCCAGGTCACGGAGTTCTTTGAACTGTTTTATTTTGTCCATGAAGAGGGCAACATAGTGATTGTAGCTTAACCAAAGTTCATTGTTTTTGCTTGGAGGTACTTTTCCGATTTCTTGCCATTTCTCACGTATTTTATTGAAGGCATCGTAAGTGACCTTAAAGGGTTGATCGGAATCAATGAGTTGCTTTAATTCATCGAGCAACGCAAGTTTTTTCTTATAGTTCTCTTCTTGTTCACGTGCTAATTCTTCTAAATATTGCTTACGTTTTTCTTTGTAAATGCTCCAGACGGTTTCAAAAGCGTCGATTTGCTTATCCAGAAAATTTTTTCTTTCCTCGTATTGAGCGGGGTCAGTGATTTCTGCTAATTTCCCTCGTTCAATTTGTACTTTGGCGTCATGAAGACTTTTTAACTTCAATATAGCATCACGAATTTCTAATATATCGTTGGAATTTTGCAATAAATCCAATGCGGTTTGATATAATTCTTCAATCGATAAATTGTCCCATTCTTTTTTAATATGTTCGTTATCTTCTAAAAAATCTCGGGAGTCATCGTCTTGACTGTTATCTACTTCATTTTCAAAAGAAAATTGATTTTCTCCCTTAGCGTAATATTCTTCTATTGGACTTTTTCCCGCTTCGTTTTGTTCTATCATATCTTTTGTTTCTATAGTATTCACGCTTTCTTTGTTTTCCATGACGTTTTCTCCCATGTTTCAAAAATGTGAAGGCAAATTTACTAAAAAATTAAATATCATAATCATGCATGCGTGCTCGATATCTTTCTTCATCTCTTTGCTTAATGGTTTCGCGTTTGTCGTAAGCTTTTTTGCCACGTGCAAGAGCAATTTCCATTTTAGCTAGGCCTTTCTCATTTATGAAGAGCGATAGAGGTACGATGGTTAAACCACTTTCTTTGACTTTGGTTTGCAAACGCGTAAGTTCTCGTTTTGTAAGCAAAAGCTTTCTATCTCTTTTGGGTTCATGATTATTGTATGTGCCGTGTTCGTACGGACTGATGTTCATGTTTTTTACATATAGCTCTCCATTTTGAAATGTACAATAAGCTTCGTTGATGCTAACTTTTCCTTGCCTTATGCTTTTGATTTCTGTACCCTTCAATACAATGCCCGCTATGTATTTTTCGAGAATTATGTATTCGAAATGTGCATTTTTGTTTTTAATAAATACCTTGTGTTGCTGTTGTTTTTTAGCCATAGGAGAATTTCAGATTACAAAAATACACTATAGAAAGTGTTCGATACTTTTTCCAGGATTGATATTTAAATGTAGATGTTTGCCAATTTCTTTTGCCAACTTATCCCATCTTATGTAGTCTTGAAGTAATTCTCGTAATTTTTCCTCGTCAGGATTATTTTTCAAAGCCTGTTCAATCACAAAAATGTGTTGTTGTACGATCGAATATTTTAAACGAAGGATGGTGGTATTGATTTCATTAAGTAGCAAATAATTGTTGTTTTGTGTGGATTCGACGAAAATGTCGTTTTCTTCCCAATTGCTGGAAAGCTGGGTTTGCTCCATGAGGAGGGATGAGAGGGTGGTGGCTTCTCCTGCATCGAGTAGAGTGATGAGTGTTTTTAAAGAAAAATTGTTTTCTTGAACAAGCTGCAGGATTTTTTGATAAATATTTTGAAAATCGGGGTTTTCAAAAGAAATTTGATCGCTTTCGAGTTCCTGAATCACATACTGAGCTGCAAGCATGGAGATAGGGAGGTTATCTTCGTCGTAAAGGGTGAGTTCGCGGTCTCCATGGAGTAGCAATGTCCTAAGCAAATTTAATTCTGCCAGATATCGATCTCTTTCGGTGGAAAAGGTCGAAAGTACTTGCTGAGACGGGCTAGAAGTTGTGACGGAAGCTCCTTTATATAAGCGTTGGGATAGTTGCTTATTAAGTTCCAACATGAGTGTCTTTTCGTTTAGCTCGAATTTTTTTGCTACATCGAGGATGAATTGGTCACGTATGACTGGTTTTGGAATGAGAGAAATTGATCGCACGATGTCAGCAATGGCTTCAGCTTTTTTTATGGGATCGTTTTGAGCTTCCTGCAAAAGTTTAGCTGCTTTGAATTCAATGAAAGTTTGCTTGTGTTGAAGAAAATAATCATTAACTTCTTCGTACTTATGTTTTTGTGCAAAGGTGTCGGGGTCTTCAGACGGAGGGAGGGAAATGATACGAATGGATAAGCCTGCCTCAAGAAGCATGTCGATGGCTCTAAGTGTTGCTTTTTGCCCAGCTGTATCTCCATCGTATAGGATGGTTACATTTTCGGTGTAGCGGGATAGTAGGCGAATTTGACCTTCGGTAAGGCTTGTGCCACTGCTTGCCACCACGTTTTCGAAACCCAGCTGAGATAAAGACAGAACATCCATGTAGCCTTCAACCAAGAAGCATTCGTCTTGATGAACGATTTTGCTTTTTGCATGATGAAGGCCGTAGAGGGTTTGATTTTTTTTGTAGATGATGGTTTCTGGAGAATTAAGATACTTTGGAGCATTACTGTTGGACTGTAAAAGCCTTCCAGCAAAAGCTATAACACGCCCTGCTATGCTATGAATGGGGAAAATAACCCGCCCTGCAAATTTGTCAAGCTTGTGTTCTGTAACCAAGCCATTTTTTTGAAGTAATTCGATGCTGTAACCCTGTTTTAAAGCATATTGTAAAAAAGCATCTTTCTGAATAGGGGAGTAACCTAGCCCAAATTTTTTGATGGTAGCGTCCGTAAGTCCTCTTTTTCGAAAATATTCAAGACCTACACTTTGACCTTCGCCCGTTTCCCACAGTTGCTCCATAAACCATTGATGGGCAAAAGAATGTATGTGATAGGCTTGTTCTTCTTCGGTGCGGGAAATTTGTTCTTCTTCGCTTATTTCATCGCGAACTTCTATAAGTTCAATACCGTAGCGTTGAGCAAGATATCGAATGGCTTCAATGTAGCTGAATTTTTCATGCTCCCGAAGAAAAGTTATGATGTTTCCTCCCTTACCGCAACCAAAACATTTGAAAATGCCAAGAGCTGGATTAACATGGAAGGAGGGCGTTTTTTCTGAGTGGAAAGGGCAAAGCCCAACATAGGTGCTACCCGATCTCTTAAGCTTTACAAAATCCCCAATCACTTCCTCAATTCGAGCTGTTTCAAGAACTCGTGCTATGTCTTCTTTGCGAATCATTACTCTTTGCTTTCGATGAGAGGAACAAATCTAAAATACCCATGATCCTCTATATCCATTTTTCCATCAGGATGTTTGATGATTCTTTTCATGATTTGAACTTGGGATGACGAGTTAACGGGTATCACCAGAATGCCTCCAGGGGCAAGTTGAGCTATGAGAGTTTCGGGCACGACAGGAGCACCAGCCGTAACAAGTATTCTATCAAAAGGAGCAAAAGTGGGAAGGCCTTTGGTTCCATCGCCATAAAAACAGCGGATGGAGTGGTACCCCATGGTAGATAGTAGGTTTTTTGCTTTTAGATAAAGCTTGTGAATACGTTCAATGGTAAAAACTTTAGCCCCCATCACATGTAAAATAGCAGCCTGGTAGCCAGAGCCGGTGCCAATTTCCAGCACTTTCATAAGGGGCTTGACTTCTAATAACTGGGTTTGAAAACCCACGGTGTAGGGTTGACTGATGGTTTGCCCTTCTCCAATAGGGAAGGGTTGATCGCTATACGCAAATTCGACAAAGGCACTATCCATGAAAAAATGGCGAGGAACTTTTTCCATGGCTTCTAGTACATTCTCATCCTGAATGCCCTTGCTTCGTAAAAGGGCCATCAGTTGCTTTCGTAGCCCTTTGGTTCTATAGGTATCCTCTTTAACTAAGCCGTCGATGGTAATTTTCATATCGTATGCAAAGTTACATGATTCACCTGATACACTCAAGTGTTCTTTTGGGTTGAATTAAGAGTAAATGGAAAATGAATAAAAATAATTTTTGCGTTGTGCAATGCTGAATTATTAGGTACCTCAACTGAAAATTGAAAATTTTAAAAAAATTAACCAGAAAAATAGGAGCGTCAAACCAAAATAAAAAGAAAATTTTTTTGGAGTAATAAAACTGAAAAAGGCGAAATTGATTTTTTAATTTTTTTCTAATTTTGAAAAAAAGTATAAGAGAAATCTTAATGTTAATTGAAATTAGTTCCATAAAACAAAAAACAAGTTGGATCATCCTTGTTGCAGCGATTCTTCTGATTTTCTTATCGGGTTGTACATCTGTTTTAAAAATCCTTTATGGTGTGAAAAAGCCAAAGGTTGAATCCGAAAAAAGTATTTTAAAATATGCAGCTAAAAAAGGGCTTTTACTAGATAACATGTATGCATTTAGCGAGGAAGATTGGATTTGGGCTATTAAAAACATTAGCTTTGCCAAAGCAATACCCGATATTATGGTTTTTAACAAGGATGGTAATTTGTTAAAGTACCGTGAAGAAAGTCAATGCAACGCTAAAGCTTTTTCTTTTATTTCTTCACTTACCAAAGAAATCATGTTTAATTATGAATATGATCCTTCCCTTAAGATGAATGACTTAACCAGTAAACTAAAAGATTTAAAAGGTAACGCTGTTTCTTTTCCTGTCAATGATTCGACTGATTTTTATGTATTTATATTTTGGGCAAGATGGCTTGGACGATTAAATAAAGATCACGTAAAGGTATGGGAAAAAGAAGCTTTGCAAAATAAAAATTGTTCAATTAAAGTATTCAAAATAAACATGGACCAACAAGCGTGGTGGAAGAAAAATTCTAGCCTAAACGAAAAGAAATCCAAATAAAATCAATTTTCTGTTGTGACGTTTGTAACAGGCATTCTTTTTTATTCAATCGCATGAAAGGTATTCTTTAGTGCTTATAGGTAACACGATTTATTTTTGATAAAATCTCTGCAAAATTTTGTATTGGAGGAAAATAAATTCATTGTTTTGAATATTTAAAAGTAATGATGAGCTAACAGAAGTAAAAAGTTCTCATATCAAACAATTTTTTCTGAAATTTGCAAAAAAGTGTTGCTAAGTCACTTGGAAGAAAAAATATTTTCGCTGCAAGAGGACAAAGCATTTGAAGAAGTAGCTCTTGAGCTTTTTGAGCTTCATTATGAAAAAAATCCCGTATATCGAAGGTTTTGCGAAAGCATTGGAATACGGAAACAAGATATTTTGCATATTGAAGCTATTCCTTGCTTACCTGTGCAAATTTTTAAACACTACAAAGTGGTGTTGGAGGGTTACGATGAAAAATTGGTTTTTGAAACGAGTGGCACCACTGAGCAGCGAAAAGGTTATCATTACATTGTAAGTCCGGAGCTGTATCGGCAATCAGCACTTCGCGGGTTTGAACTGTTTTATGGACATCCCAAGCATTATTATTTTTTGGCTTTGCTTCCGGGCTATCTTGAGCGACCTAATTCATCGCTTGTTTACATGGTCAAAATGCTTATGGAAGCTTCAGCATCTCAAGAAAGTGGTTTTTTCCTGCGGGATTTCAATGCCTTGCACGAAAAACTTAAGTATCTTCAAGAGAAAAAAGACAGAACCATTCTTTTACTTGGGGTAACGCATGCCCTTATTGATTTTTTTAAGCAATATCCAGGTGATTATCACGATGTTATTATCATGGAAACGGGGGGCATGAAAGGTCGAGGAGAGGAATGGCCTAAGTTTTATTTGCACGAATTTATTAAAAAACAAACTGGTGTTCCCTCGGTGCATAGCGAATATGGGATGACTGAGCTTTTGTCGCAAGCGTATGCAAAGCATGATGGAATTTTTTCGACTCCTCCATGGCTCAAAGTCTTTTTGCGTGATCCAAATGATCTTTTGGATAGAAATACACAGCAAAAAAGAGGTCTTATTCACCTTATTGATCTGGTCAATGTATATTCTTGCCCTTTCATTGCAACCGAAGATATTGGGCAATGGCGAGGAGAAGGTAAATTTGAAGTACTTGGTCGGCTTGATTTTAGCGACTTGCGAGGTTGTTCCATCATGGCCATTTGATTTTTGGATTATAATTGATATTTAAAAAAATACGAAATTTGCTCATAAATTTTAGCGGAAATGAGTATTCTTGTAAATAAAAACACCCGTGTAATTGTTCAGGGTTTTACAGGCAAAGAAGGAACATTTCATGCATCGCAGATGATAGAATATGGTACACAGGTCGTTGGGGGAACAAGTCCAGGCAAGGGTGGCAGCATGCACTTGAATTTACCTGTCTTTAATACTGTTCAGGAAGCTGTAAAGACTACGGGAGCAAATGCTTCTGTGATTTTTGTACCTGCACCTTTTGCAGCAGATGCTATCATTGAAGCAGCAGATGCTGGTATAGAAATTATTGTGTGTATTACCGAGGGAATTCCCGTACAAGACATGGTGCGCGTGAAAAATTTCCTAAAGCACACTCGTAGTCGTTTGATAGGTCCAAATTGCCCTGGCATCATTACTCCAGGTGAAGCTAAGTTGGGTATTATGCCGGGTTTTATACATCGTCGAGGTCATGTAGGAATTGTGTCTCGCAGTGGGACCTTATCGTATGAAGCAGTTCATCAAATCACAGAAGTTGGGTTGGGGCAATCTACCATGGTGGGCATTGGAGGTGACCCCATCATTGGAACTAGCATGAAAGAAATCGTGGAAATGTTTATGCAAGATCCTGATACAGAAGCCATAGTTATGATTGGCGAAATTGGAGGAAATGCGGAAATTGAGGCTGCAGATTATTACAAAAACAATCCTAGAAAACCCGTGGTAGCTTTTATTGCTGGGGCTACAGCTCCCAAAGGAAGAACCATGGGGCATGCAGGAGCTATCATAGGCGGTAAATGGGATACAGCTCAAATGAAAAAAGCATACTTATCCGAAGCAGCAATTCATGTGGTAGACAATCCAGCTTTTATTGGCCAAAAAGTCCTAGAAGTGCTGAAAAAATAAGTTTCTAGTACTTTTGAATTTAGTATTTATTTCAAGATAATTTTTTCATTGCTCGTAGGGTGGGGAATAAATTTAGTCGTCTTAAACAGTCCATTTTATTTTTTTTAACAACAAAGCGGAGAAAAGAATTTAAAATGAAAAACATCATGAGGAATAACTCTTTTACATTAGTTTTGTTTTTTAAAAGCAACTGATGGGGGCATAATAGTGGAAAAAATATGGAGACAATTTACACTGTCCAAGCAAAAGTAGTTTATTAGGTGAAGAAGGCGGTAAATATTTTTGCTAAACAATTACGCAAAATAAAGTTTCAAGAATATAGACTAGATTTACTGATCCCTTTTTACTTCACCCCTTACCAACGGTCGACCTGGGCTGGATCTCATTCTTATTAGAAGTGACTGAGAAGAAGAACAACGCTTTTGTTAGCAATTAAAAAACCTCTTTAATTTTTCCCCCTTACTAAGGGGATCAGGGGATCAACGATTAAAATTCTGTTTTTTTCAATTTTTAATGCGTCGTTTTTCCAATCGTTTGGAGTGTTTTTGAGGGTTTAATTTTGATTAAATGTAGGTGTTAAAAGTTGATGATAAATAAGTTGGCCATTGCTTAGAATTTGCAAAAAGTACACGTGTGATGCGGAGGGGAGGGTTACATCTGCCTGTCCCTCAGTTGTGTATATTTCAGAAAGTTTGCGTCCAAGTTCATCCAAAAGCATGATGGTGGATTTGCCTTCCAATCCTGAAATGGACAACAAATTCCCTTTTTGTGCTACATGTAACATTGGATTTCTTTTGTTTTCTAAAATTCGAGCGCCTAAGAAATGTTCTGTTCCATCATAATCTGTTTGATATAATTTATATACAAAAAGTCCAGGCATCCATGAATCGTTAATTTCGTAGTGTGAGATCTGTGAAGTTGTGCCTTGACCCTGAACATACCAACTCTTTATGAGGCTTGAGCCATCCCATTTTTCCAGTCGATAAAAGTCACAGTTGGTTTCTGTAGCTGTTTCCCACCAGATGGTAACATCATCATCATTTCTTCTAATGTCAAATTGAGTTAATTCTACAGGTAAAGCACCATTTGCTTTTGCTATGGCAAAATCACTAAATGCAGTTAAACTTCTGCGTTTTGCCGTGACATAGATTCCTGGAACCATGCTTTGATCGCTATTGTTGTGAATACCTTCACTTATCCAATCCACACTTGAATTAGCTCTCTTGATTAGTGCATGTGATGCCGCAGTAGGCCCTTCGTTGGTATGTCCGCGAGAGGTAAGTGTGATGTCGTAATTATATGTTCCACCATTGGGAGTAAAAGTCCAAAAACCATAGTTGAGTAATTCGGTAAGTAAAGTTCCGTTAACCGTTAAACCCAGGGAAGAAATGTTAAGAGGTGTGACATGTGGTGTAGTGAAATAACCATCAATGTAACTAAGTCCTGATGAGCTGTTTAGATTGATAGAACCAAGCTCGTAATATGAAGTTGAGCCCAGTGGAAAATCGTAAGAGCCTGTGCTAGCCACATATCGACGCAAATTGCCTACAATATAACTGTTGGTGCTATGATTAACAATAGCACTTGAACTTGTGTTTGTTACGACTACTTTATAATTTCCGGTAACCACTTTACCTCGAGTTAAATCCAGTTGATTAGAAATAAAAATGTCGTTTTGCAGTTGTATTGTATTTGAAGCTGAAGACTTTTTTATTCCTAGCTTATAAAATTGCAAACCAATTCCGCAGATGGTATCGTTACCGCTTACAAAGTTTATAACCCCATTGGTAAAATTTAGGGATCCTTGATTGTTGAAATTTCCATATACATCCAGGCGGCTTGCACTGTTGTTCATCGTTAAGGTTCTACCACTTTGAATATCTATGTTGTTGCAATATGCTGCCGTGTAAGCAACTGGCGTGGTAGGTGGTGCGCCAATAGTAGGATCATAGGTTACTCCCGAAGAGGGTATGGTTACATTGGTAAGTGAATCAGGTATTTCCAGATCTTGCCAGTTTCGGCAATTAAACCAGTCGGTATTATAACTTCCTGTCCAAATGCCAGCAGCATAACCTCCTGATAAAATGGTGTAAGATTGCCCGTAGTGAATTCTATTACCACTAGCAAAATAAGTTGAACAATCGATTCGATTGGTCCAGTTAGCAGAATTGTTAATGCGATTTATCCATTCACGTTTGGTGGCAGGGGTAGTAGGTCCTGTATATTCAATGAAATCAGTTGCCACCCCAGGCATCATATTAAAACATTCCATGCCGGGGACCAATCCAGAATGCTGGGTACTGTTAGCAAAATCTTGCCATACATTGTTGGTGTTAAAGGCAAAAAGAAATACTCCGGGTGTATAAGTAGCATCGTGACTACCATTAGAAGTGCCTTTGTTCCACGTTCCTCCTTGCATGAAAAATATTTGATCTCCATTGCTATTTAAAACAACAGAAGTTCCAGCAAAATTCAAATTGGTCATGCTCCAATTGTTGTCGGGATAAACTCCTTCGAAATAAGGACTTGTATTATGAAGTCGAATGGTAATGACTGTGCCTGCTGGTATGGTAGATCCTGTTCGCACTATTCTATAAGTTCCTTCACTGTTGCCCCACATATTTGCGTATAAGCGTTGATAACCATTATCGGTAATGATAAATTCATCTCCCAGGTTGATGTCTCTAAAACACATGAAGCTGATTTCATCGTCTCCGTTAGCTCCTCCTTGACAATTAATGTTTGAACAAACGGATAAAACGGCAAAGTCTCCTGGAGCGAAATTATTTACTGTAGAAACAGTCCCATCTACGCTAACATGGATAGAAGTTACGCCACCACCGCTTATGGTTACATTTCCATTGTAATATCCTACATTTAATCCTCCGACCAAGCGAACATAAACCGTTGTAGAAGCAAGGGTAGAACTGCTGTAGGGTAGAGAAAGCGTTGAATAAAAATCGGTGCCGTTGAGTGAAATTTCAAAATTTGTGGGTGCTGTGATTGTGATGTTTTCTGACGCTGGGGATAAGTTGCTGCCACTTACGGTAAAAGTTTGTGAGGCAGATGGTCCGTTGCCGTAGGTGTAGTTAAGTCCTGTTATTGAGGTGGGTGTAGCATTCAATGTAGGTGGTGCACTTCCTACAGCTTCAATGCTTACATCATCAATTCCTAATGCTTGAGCGTTAGAAGTGGTCGAACCAGAGGTAACCGAATAATTCCAAGCCAAATATAAGTCTCCATTTTGGGGAACGGTTACCGTTAAAGTGCCTGAAACATTTACTGTTACACCTGGTGCTGATGGATAACCATTGTTGTCAGCATCAGCTGAAAAGCTTGTAGTAAATGAAAATCCAGCACTCGTCCAATTAGAGCCATCGGTAGAATAATATAGCTGAATGGTAAAACCAGCTGAATTTGTTCCATTCCTATATTTTTCAACTTTGTAAGAAATATTAAAACTGGTAATGTCGCTCGTTCCAGTATTTCTTAAAAAAAGGTATACATTTACAGATTTTGATGCAGAACCACTTGAGAGACCTCCAACAGCTCTTTCCGTTGAAGTAGTTGGATCACCTGCTGCAAAGTTATATATACCATTAGCGGCACTGCTTGACATGTTATCACCTGCACGTTGTGTTGTTTGAGTACCTGCACTGCTGTAACTACCAACGGTTCTAACCGATCCAAGATTATCGGCTTTCCAACTTGACGGTAAAGTTGCTGTTGAGCTTGTTCCTATGGAATTAAAATCTTGCGTATAAGTGTTTCCTGGTGCAATGCTTACTTGGGCATTAAGGAACGATAAAATAAGGACGGATAAAACTAATAAATACAATTTCATATTCGCTTTTTATATTAGATTTCATTTTATTTACAAAGTTAAGAGGAAAAATCGATATTTTTCAAAAGTTTTTTTATCAATTTATTAACAGAGAGTTAATTTTTTTCTTCCTGCTTTTTAACTTGTGAGCGAAGGACTAAGTAATAGAAGTAGATACACGTTCCTGTAATTAGGCTCCATGTGGTTAACATTAAAATCAAAGCTGATGTATTCATATCCAACGGTTTTCTTTTTTTCTTTTCTTGTAAGCAAGATAAATAAAATACCCAATCCCTATAAAAACAACGAGCAGAAGTATTTTAGCAAAATTTGATAGCCAAATGCGGCGTTTAATCTGAAGAATAATGTCTGGATCAGTTGCTAGCGAAAGTTGATGTTTTAATTCTAAATTTGCAATTTTTCCGACAAGACTATCGTAAGCAAAAGGCCACCCTTGACGTGAGAAAAGTTGGTGAAAAGCTGCTACCCAGTCATTATCTATAGGTTTAAAAACGGCTCCTAAAAAGACCAAAATAAGTAGTACAGGAGTTACAAAACCAATGATGTACTTATACATGTTTGGGATTTTGATTTCAGCTCCACGGTTAATTGCTTCCCAACCTTTTTTGTAGCCGAAAAACCACGCAAAAAGAATGGCTTCTAAGGCTGCAAATACAAAAAGCGAAAAAGATCCTGTCCAATAATCGTATTCATCAAAAACTCCTTCATTGAAAAATAATACTGTAGGAAGACCAAGCAAAAGAATGATGATGCCAAAAATATAGGCTGAAGCTTTTGTTGAAAAGCCAAATTCGTCTCGTAAGAAACCTTGAACGGGAACACCCATAGCTAGAGAAGAAGTAATTCCAGCTAAAAATAGCAGAGAAAACCACAGTAAACTAACCATGGTCCCCATGACATCACCCCATTGATAAAAGAGATAAGGTAAGGTCTTAAAGCCAAGTCCAAGCCCTCCGATTTGTGTAATTTCTACTACTTTATCAAGCCCTAAAAATCCAATGGAAATGGGAATGACGATAGCTCCACCTAGCACGGCTTCTACAAATTCGTTGGTCCACCCGGCTGTCATGGAGTTCAAAACAATATCGTCTTTTTGCTTCAAATAAGAGGCATAAGCTTGAATCGATCCCATCCCCAAAGAAAGGGTAAAAAATATTTGACTTGCTGCTGCAAACCAAACTTTTGGATTCCAGATGGAGTCAAAATGGGGCGTCCAGAGAAAATTAAGACCGGCAATGCCATTTTCTACTGCTCCGTGATCTCCTGCTTTAATGGAAACTGCTTTAATAGCTAAAAATATCCCAAACAAGATGAGGAGAGGCATAGCTACTAAAGCTACTTTTTCCACTCCTCCACTTAAGCCCTTACTTAAAATGTAAACATTTAAAAACAAACATAACAGAAAGAACCAGATAGATTCAAATGGAATGAGCGTTGCTTTATCGAGCGAAACATAATTGTTGAAAAGTTCAATGACCTGGTGTTGATTTAGTCCTTGGAAGCTTCCTAAAAGACTATGGAATACATACGCTAATGTCCACGATTCCATGTAGGTATAATATGCGGCAATACCAATGTTACTGAAAATGCCAAAAATTCCTACATATTTCCAAATCGCTCTTCGGTCTAGGCTTTGTAGCATAAACGGAGTACTATGAAAACCGTATTGCCCGCCATATCTACCAATTGCCCATTCAATTAATAAAAGAGGTATCCCTAAGATTAAAAAGCTTACCAGATATGGGATGATAAAAGCTCCACCTCCATTCTGGATTGCTTGCACCGGAAAACGCAAAAAATTTCCAAACCCCACAGCATTGCCTGCCATGGCTAAAATAAGACCAATACGTGTTCCCCACCCTTCAACTTTTGTTTTCATGCGAGATTGATTTTAATAAAGAAAATGGCATATTATCTTTTTGCTTGATCAATTCAAGAATAGCTTGACTTTCAATCATGTTTTGAGGAGGATATTGGTATTCTTTTGCAAATGTAGAAATTATTGCATTTTTTTCAGCTGGAATTTTTTTTAAAAGTCCTGTGAGCTCCTTTTCTTTTTCTGGAAATAAAACACATAGAGCAGGCAAAAGACCATTTACAAAAAAAATCTGAGAACGAGATGAAACATAGCCTGTGCTTTTAGCAAAGAAAAAAACATGTTCAGATAAGATTTGATGAGGGATATAGTGTCGTTTATTGTAAAAAAGTTTTATGAAAAATTCAAGTTTCTTTTCAAGGGTGGATAAAGGTAAAGTCTTGTGTTTGATGGGAAATGGGCAAGTGGCAAGATAATTATTGAGGAGATATTCGATATGAGCAGGGCAAGTAAAAGAAAAGAGATGAGGCCAAGGAAGCTCAAACCCTAACCATTCAAACACGTCGGTAAAATAAGGCTTTCCTATTCCTATTAAAATATGATGCCAAAGAGAAATCCTTACATTCCACTGATGTAACTTCCAAAGGTTTAGGAAGTAGTTTTTGCGTTGCTCTAGCCGACTTAAAAACAAATTTTCAAGAAGTTGAGCAGTAGGGATATACGTGTTGGGGAAGTTTCGGTCTGAATTTGAATGAATAGGAATAAGCAAGGTAGGTATAATTTGCCCTTTTGAATTGAAACAAGGTTTATCGTCGTAAAGTACGATTTGAAATAAAATATTGTCGTAAAAAGGATTTTGGTGATGTTTATGACGATACCAATCAGAAGCTCTGATGTGAACTTCTATATTTCCTGTAAGCCAATGCTCGTTGGTTTGAATAATGCATCCCATCAGGTCAGGACCATCGTAGGGATTAGGGATACCCGAAGAAAAAATGATAATTTCGCGACCATCGCTCAAGGTTGCTTTAAATGGTCGTGGGAGCGATAACCATTGCTCAATCAAATCTTTTTCGTGATATTCACCCACCAAACAAAGATAACGTATTTTTGCAAAAATACTATACCATGAAACATGTGTTCATTCTTTTTTTATTTTTATCTTTTACATCCCTTCTTGCTCAACAAACCAAAGAAAGTAGGTACATTTACACCGAAGTGGATTCACCAGCATTTTATCCAGGTGGCTATGAGGCTCTGAATGCTTATCTCTCTAGTTTTCATAAGGATCTAAATACTCATTTTTCTCCAGGAACGTCGCTCATTGTAGTTCTAGTAATCAAAGAAGATGGAAAAGTTGAAAGTGTTTCTACGCTGGGGCAAGAATTATCGCAAGAAGTACGAGAATTACTGGAACGTATTTTCCTTTCCATGCCTTCTTGGAAACCTGCTGTAAAACAAGGGAAATATGTAAAATCTCGCCTATTTTTACCCCTTGAGTTTTAAATTTTGAAGGCTATTTTTTCATGTTGAAAAATTAACGTATGTTTGCCATCAGAATTTTGGTATATGGCAGATAAGATTGGACGCATTGTTCAGATTATAGGACCTGTCGTGGACGTAGTTTTTGATAAAGAAGAAGATTTGCCTAAAATTTACGATGCCCTAGAAGTGGTCAGAGATAATGGCGAAATCTTGGTGCTTGAAACTCAGCAAGACATTGGAGAAAACACGGTGAGGGCTATTGCTATGGATTCAACAGATGGTCTCTATCGTGGGATGGAAGTAAGAAATACAGGTAAGCCCATTACCATGCCTATTGGAGAGGAAATCAACGGAAGACTTTTCAATGTGGTAGGAGATCCTATTGATGGTTTACCCAAGGTTACGAAAGAAAGAGGGTATGAAATCCATCGAGAACCTCCAACCTTCGAGCAATTGTCGACTAAAACGGAAGTTTTATATACCGGCATTAAAGTTATAGACCTCATTGAACCTTATGCAAAAGGTGGAAAGATTGGGTTGTTTGGGGGTGCAGGCGTGGGGAAAACAGTTATTATCCAGGAACTTATCAATAATATCGCAAAAAAATATAATGGGTTTTCTGTTTTTGCTGGTGTGGGCGAACGCACACGTGAGGGAAATGATCTTTTACGCGAAATGATCGAAGCTGGATTGGTCAACTATGGGGAAGAGTTTCTGGAAAGCATGAAGAAAGGCGGATGGGACCTCTCCAAAGTAAACATGGACAATCTAAAGAAAAGCCTTTTGACGATGGTATTTGGACAGATGAATGAACCACCTGGAGCACGTGCTCGTGTTGCATTGAGTGGTCTGACAATAGCTGAATATTATCGCGATGGCGACGAAAAGTCGGGCGGTCGTGATATTCTCTTTTTCATTGATAATATTTTCCGCTTTACTCAGGCGGGGTCTGAGGTTTCTGCATTGCTGGGTCGTATGCCTTCTGCAGTTGGTTATCAGCCAACGCTTGCTACTGAAATGGGTATCCTGCAAGAACGAATAACTTCTACTAAACGTGGCTCTATTACATCTGTTCAGGCTATTTATGTTCCTGCTGATGACCTCACAGACCCTGCTCCTGCAACAACATTTGCTCACCTTGATGCTACCACCGTTTTAAGTCGTAAAATTGCTGAGCTGGGGATTTATCCTGCTGTTGATCCGCTCGATTCAACCTCACGCATTCTCTCTCCAGATATTGTTGGACAAGAACACTACGAAACGGCTCAACGCGTAAAGAAAATTTTACAACGCTATAAAGAATTGCAAGACATTATTGCTATCCTTGGTATGGAGGAACTTTCTGATGAAGATAAACTGGTTGTTCATCGTGCTCGTCGTGTGCAACGCTTCCTCTCGCAACCTTTCCACGTAGCTACTCAGTTCACCGGTATTCCAGGCGAATTTGTAAACATTGAAGATACCATAAAAGGCTTCAAAATGATCTTGGACGGCGAAGTTGACGATCTTCCAGAAGCTGCATTCCACCTTGTTGGAACAATCGAGCAGGCTATTGAAAAAGGTAAAAAATTGTTAAGTCAAGCAAAAGTTTAGCCCATGTACATCAAGATACTGAATCCGCAAGGGGTAGTTTTCGAAGGAGAAATAGAGCTAGCTCAATTTCCAGGCTCACTTGGTTCTTTTCAGGTTTTACAAAACCATGCTCCTCTTATTTCTACCCTTGAAAAAGGTGAAATTCGAGTTATCTTGCCAGATAAAGCAGAAAAATTTTTTCCCATTTCAGGAGGAATCGTTGAGGTGAGAAAAAACGACCTGGTTGTATTAATAACTGAAGTTTAACTTTTTTTCAATATCTTCTTGTAAAGCTCGCATTAATGCTTTCAAATTTTTAAAGCAATAATGGTTATCCTTTTGTAGGTGAAGTAGATAAAGTTGTTCGGGTTGTCCGGGTGTAGGGAAAAGCCAAGCTTTTACTTGAAGGATGTGTAAATCCATAAGGGTGCTGTACCCACTATGAGAAATTATCCATTTGCTTTTTTTGATAAATTCTTCTAATTCCCTAGAATTTGCATCGTGCAAATGAATATGAGGAGGGAGATGCTTAATTTTTTCGAGAGTAAATCCAAACACATGTACAGGAAGTTGAAGGGGTGAAAAAGCTGCTATGATTTTTTGTAACATTTTTTTGCGATGACGGGAGGGTCCGCTTAAAATCCAAGTCAGTTGATTTTCTTTTTTGCATGGGCTTGATGATGTTGTAAATCGAGATTGTGGTCCAAGAAAAATATGCGGAAAATCTTTTAAAAAATGTGGATGACTGAGTTCTCCTGCAAGACCAGGCATTGTCTCATAGTCCATAATCCATAAAGCTGTATATTTTTTATAAATTTTTTTCAATATATTTTGTATCAAGGGTTTAAAAAGCTTTGCCCATGATGGTAAAGCCGGCATTACTTGATGAGTGAGAAAATAAGAAGGCACGTTTGCATGGTAAAAACCATAGCGATGATCGCTTATGATGAGATCAGGATGAAGAGAATTTATGAGCTTGCTAATTTTTTTTCTATCTTGGAAATAATGCAAAATAACCCAATAGGGGAGGGTTAAAGCTTTCCACACATGAAAAGAAAATCCATAGGTAAATTCATGCGAGTTTTCTACGATAGGAATACATCCTTCTACTTGGATGGATAGCCATTCGAGAAGGTGGGGTGGAGCATAGACGTATACTTTATTTTTGTTTCGAACAAATTGATTTAAAAGAGGAACTAACCTTGAAACATGTCCTAATCCCCAGGGGAGTGGTGCAACAAGAATTGTTTTATCTTGAAATTCGGTCATACGCGTACCATCAGCTGGAAGACAAAAGTTCGCGGAGGTTGAACATCCCCTGGACGTATCATGTATTCAGCATTTAAAGCATTTTTGATGTTGAAGAGGAAGCTGACTTTTTCAGAAAAATTGTATTTAAATCTAAGGTCCAGTACCACAAAACCATTGTGTTTTTCTCGATATTCTTTAAGTCCTGGTAGCATCTGAGCAGGTTCGTTGCTAGGTGGTATTAAGATGGGTGCACCATTGGGATAACGGATGGTATCTTCAAAAACCCTATCAATGTTGATAATTTTGCTTTGAAATTCGACATTTGCTCCAATAAAAGCTTTTTTGTAACCAACTTCACCATCGACTTTCAAGTCATGAAAAAATCTATATTTCAAAATTTTTTTCCGCGAACTACTTTTTAGTGTATCAACTTCGTCGCTTAAGTCAAGAGGATAAGTATAGGTATAGCCCACCGTAAATTGAGCTGGCAAATTGAAGATTTTTCCTTCGTTGCTAAAATTTATTTCAAATCCTGTGATTTGAGCTTTTTCAACATTGAATGCTTTAAAGCCTAACCAGTTCAAGAAGTAATTAGGATCAGAGGGTGGATAAGCCACTAATGTTACGGTATCTGGGTTAAAATATCCAAAACGAAATTCAATCATATCGCGGTAACGCATAAAAAATCCTGCAATGTCCAGGTACCCTTGCCATGTATTTAAACGAAACCCATGCTTAAAACCAACTTCTGCACTATAACCTTTCTCGGGCTGCAAATCAGGATTGGGGAAAATGCGAATACTTCCGGTGGAGGTAGCCGTATATCGTTCTGCAATCGTAGGATAACGGTATCCTTGGCCAAATGACGCACGTAAAAAGGTATTCTCAAACAGCATGTAATTAACACCCGTTCTTAAAACAGGTTGATAAATGGCTGCATCATCATCAATTTGGTACCCTTCCAAACGGCCTCCCGCAGAAATGTTAAATCTACCTATCTTTTTATCTGCTTGTGTGTACAAAGCTAAACTTTTTCCAAAGTGATTTTTGTTACCAAAAATATCAGCTTGACTTATGTTATAGGTTGCTACGAGGCCATTTGACCAAGTTAAGCTATTTTCTTGAAGCTTTTTCTGAAACAAGTATTCTCCGTAATACAAATCATCGTAATTGTTTTGTTGAGTATTGGTGTAATTTCGAATACTGTATAACTTAAATTTAACTGCATGATGAGTAGTTGAGTTTTTCCAGTAGTCTAGGGCAGGTGATACATCGAAAATTTCATTTTTGATAACTTGTTGAAAGTTTTCATTCTTTCGATAAACTCCAGAGTCTCCATCATGCCAGAGCAAGAATTTATTGCCTTCTCTTCTCATAGCATTTATACGCATAGCAATGGATAATCCATTACTTTTTGGAAATTTATAACGAACGTATCCACTTATTATACCTCGCTGTTCGTTGTCGTTTTCACGATATCCTGCATCAGAAAAAAGTTGACCAGAAAGATTAAAACTAAAGTTTTTTATGGTTTGACCATGGAAGAAACGTATACCGGCAAATGTGGGGTTGAACCCTTCCCACCATTGAATGGTTTTGCGTTTGGGATTGCCATAAATACCATATTGGGTGGTAATTTGGGTGAATGGCTGAATGGGTGTAATGAACGTACGATAATGAATAACCCCATTTAAGGCTGAAGAACCATACAAGGCAGAACTTGCCCCTTTCAACACCTCAATTTGTTGAACATTTTCAATGGGTAAAAATTCCCATCGTATTTCACCTGTTGCACCAGTTATGAGCGGTATGTCGTCGACGAGAAATAGAACACGACTTCCTGCTCCGTAAGAATATCCGCTTCCTCCACGAATAGAAGCTTGATCGTCCATGATAGCAACACCAGGTACCTTTTGTAAAGCTGCTTCAAGTGATGTAGTAGCGTTGGATTGTATAAAATCGGGCTTGATTACATCGATCGAAACAGTAACCTCAGACATTTTTTGTTCAAACTTGCCTGCTGAAATTACCACCTCATTTAACAAAGTAGAAGTTTCTATCATTTCAATTTGCAGGTTGAGTTTTTTATTAGTTTCAACCGTTACCGTTCTTTTTTCTTCTTTGTAGCCTATTAGTTTAAAAACAATTTCGTGTGTGCCCATGGGTACAACTAACTTAAATCTCCCTGTTGAATCAGTTGCCGTTCCCATGTTGAGCTTGGGGATGTAAACTTGCACCCCAGGTAAAGGTAAGTTTGAACTCTTTTCATGTACCACTCCAGTTATTTCACCTTGCTGACCAAAAAGGATGGAAATAAAAATGGTGGCAAAAACATAGAACAAATTCTTCATTTTAAATGGTATTTTTGCAAAAATACAATGTAATTATCTTTGATAATGGAGGACAGATTTTTATTGATTGCTTTAAAGCAAATTCCTCAAATTGGTGATGTTCAAGCTAGAAAAATTCTTTCTTTGGTTTCTTTAAAAGATCTTTTCTTTAAACCAGAGAATTGGGTCAAAAAATCGAGCGGTCTTTCTCCACGACTTGCTAAACGAATCGTTGACTCAAGATCTGAAGCTTTGCATATACTGGAAAATGAAATTAAACAGTTAGAAAAATACCACATTGGTTATCTTACCATTTTAGATGAGGATTATCCTTATCGCTTGAAAAATTGCGAGGATGCACCAATTTTCTTTTTTTATCGAGGTAATCTTGAGGCATTAAAGATCGCTTATCAACTAGCTGTGGTGGGCACCCGAAAAATTTCTACATATGGGAAAAAAGCAACCGAGGAGCTAATATCATCTTTGTCGTTGCTACCGGTCTGCATTATTAGTGGCTTAGCTACGGGTGTTGATACTGTTGCCCATGAAGAAGCGTTGAAAAATAGCTTGAAGACCATTGCTGTATTGGGACATGGCTTTGCTTACACATATCCTTCTACCAATAAACTCTTGGCTGAACGAATCGTAGAAAATGGATTGCTTATTACTGAGTATCTCTTTCATGAAGCTCCGGATAAAGGAAATTTTCCTCAGCGTAATAGAATAATAGCAGGCCTTGCCGACGCTGTTGTGGTAGTTGAAAGCGGGAGAAAAGGAGGGGCTCTCATCACTGCTGAACTTGCTTTTAATTACGATCGTGATGTTTTTGCTTTTCCAGGAAGGGTTTTTGATGAAAAAAGTCAAGGCTGTAATTGGCTCATAAAAACCCAAAGAGCTCAATTAATAGAATCTGCCGAAGATCTCGTAGAAGCTATGCAGTGGAATGGAAAGGCGAAATTACCCCCAAGGCAAACTCCCTTGCCTATAACTCAGCTTAGCCCAGAGGCTCAGCAAGTACTAGATTTTATTATACACCATCAACCTTGTATGCTGGATGATTTGTACAAAAATATACCCCTTCCACCCCCCGAACTTGCGGCTATTTTACTTGATTTAGAATTTGAAGGGTGTATCAAATCGTTGCCAGGAAAGCAATATGTGATCAGTTAGTACCTGAGCTAGTTCTTTCACCGATTTTTAAATCAAACAAAGGAAGGGTGGACAAGATAAGTTCTGTGATTTGATTATTAATCATATTAAAAGGTTTCCATTCGGTGGTCTTGGTGAAAAAGTAGTAATAAAAAGGAATACCTAACATTTCTTGTTCTTTTATGTAAACCATTAAAAGTTGGTTGTGGTCAATACGCGGATCTTCTTGCAAGTATCTTTCCAAAAAAATTCGAAATAATTCTAGGTTAGTGTATTGAACATCTTTTTCGTAAGTGAAGAATTTTTGAAGGTTTGCTGGCAAACGTTTTTTGAAATTTTCAATATCTTCTTCGTGAACGAATCGGACGGAAGAAGGCTGAATAAATAGTTTTCTGTGAGCACGACGACAATTTTCTTCGTACATGCCTCTATTGTTAATGAATGTTGTAGTCATAAGTGAATAGGTAGGATAATAGGAATAAGTTTTATCAAAGTTTCTAATCTTTACAGAAGAAAGAGTTACTTCTTCCACTTCTCCGTCAATGTTAGCTGCTGGAATGGTGATCCAATCCCCTTTTTGAATCATTTTATTGCTGGTTAGCTGAATGGACGAAGTAAAACCTAGTAAGGGATCTTTAAAAACTAAAAGTAAAACAGCACTTATAGCACCAAGTCCCCCTATAAGCACGCCGGGACTTTTGCTGAGGAGAATAGACAGAATTAAAATTCCCCCTAAAAAACCAACGATAATTTTAAATACTTCGACAAAACCTTTGATAGGCTGAAATTTCACATTTTCTAATTGATTGTAAATAGAATAAATGGCATCAGCAAGTGCAAAAATGGCTAAAACCAAATATAATACGATAAAAATTTTAATCAGATTTTGAATAAACAACGTCCACCCTAAGTAGTGCGGCAGAATGTAGGGCATGACCTTGTAAATCAAAATTAAAGGAATGATGAGCGATAATCGTCTCAAAAAGATGGGATCAGTAAAAGCATTGTCAAACTTATTTTTTGTGTGAGTGACTGTCTTGCGAATGATACGAGTTACTACATATTTTGTAAAATAGTAAACTAAAAAACTCAAGACCAAAAGAATCACAAAGCTTGTAATAATTACGATGCTGTGTTTTAAATGTGAAGGTACGGAGAAATTATTTAAAAGGTCGTAAATGTAATTGTAAAGAGCAAATTTATTGGTTCCCATATGCATTTGTTTTTAATTATCTGGTGAAAACATGGGGTCCCAAACAGGGAGTAAGGTTGGTTTTTCCTGTAAAATTTTTTGAATTTCTTGAGGAACAAATTCCCGGGGTACGACAATTCTAAAGGTATATTCATTAAACCATGCGTCGGTCATAATCAAATTACCATTCCTTCCGGTATTACCCCAGCTGTTTTCCACAAGCCACTTTGTTGGTTTGTTGTCGACAAGGTCAACTCCAATTAAGTTCATGCCATGAGTGCTTCCACTCTCGAAAGTAAGGATGCGTTGCTTTTTGTCCATGGTGAAAGGAATCCCATAAACAGTACTGTAGTCGTAATTGTCGAGATCCAGTACACCTTCATTTTTGTCGAGTTGTTTTCCAACATCGCACGAATAATAGAGACTTTTCCCAGCTTTTAAAGCTTCAATAGCCATCTTTTTAATTTCTTCCATGGGGAGGTTAATATACTTCCAATTCATGCCTTCGTAAACGTTGCGATCTAAATCAATTTCGTAAAGCTTGTAATAGGGGCGACTGGGATCGTTCATGAACATGATGTATACGTCAGGATTAAAAGAAGAAAGCACTTCATCTCGAAAACTAATTGGTGTATAGGATTTATACCCAGTTGTTTTTCCGTCTTTATCGATAAAACGATAGTTAAATTCAGTTGGAGGTTCGCCGAGATGATAAGCTAAAATTTTGTAAACATTCGTAAGGATTTGTAATTTTTGTTTTTGCAAGGCATCATTATTTTTGACTTTTTGAGCTGTTTCTCTTAATTTTAATCCTTCTTGTCGAAGGTAAGTGGATAAAACAGATGAGATAGCTCGTGTGTTGTTTGAAGAATATGTTTCAGGCATGATCTCCGTTGGAATTATACCGTATTTTTTTATCAAATTAGCTGCTCCTGCCCACGTGCCCCCATCTGATATTGGATTTTTAAATAACCATTCAACTTTTTTGTCATCCATGGGCTTATCGGCGGTTTGCAGGATGGCTTCTAAAAATAAATTGGCTTTTTCCAATTGATCATAAAAGAAAAGAAAATTATAAGAAAATTCGAAATTCTTTAAATTATATTTTTCGATAACAGCAGGCCGAAGTGTGTTTAAGCTTGCAAATAGCCAACAACGTCCAGAATTTTTTTGATCAGTGCTTCCGTATGTTTTTACTTTAATTGAAAAATAGTCATCCAGCTTTATCCTATTTTTTTGGTTTTTTGCAATTTTATTTAATTCATTTTCGTACAGTGCATTTATGATAGCTTGGTTGGGTTTTGTATTCAAATAATTTTGTTGAATTTCTTTTAATACTGCCGGAGTAAGCGATTGTGAAAAAATACTTTCAATTAAAATCAATTGAACGAAAATCCAAAAACTGCTCTTTCTCATTTTTTTTGCAAAAGTAATGTATCCTCAAGATATTTAAAAAAACCATGTTAGCTAAAATAATGTATGTTTATTTCAGGTATTTACGAATAATGCTTTGTGGAGGATTAAAATAGCCGTGGTAGAGCCATGGGTATTTTTTCTTAATGCTTCGGATATGATAAAAAAGAGGGAGCTGGATTTTCTTATTAAATTCAAGCGTTAAGTTACCAGAAAAAACATCTGGATCAATATTAAAATTTCTCCATTGGATCATGTTAAAACGTAGTTCTTGGATAGCTTTTTCCAGTTCAACAATTTCTTCTGGATCGTTCGTATAACCTGGAAAGACAAAATAATTGATGGAAACCCATTTGTTGTGTTGACGTAAAAGTTTTATAGTTTCAATCACATCTTCGAATCTATAGGCAAGGGGTCGATAATAATTCGAATATTGTTCTTTAATAAAACTGTTCATGCTGATTCGAGCACTATCGAGCCCAGCTTTGATAAGCTGATACATTTTTTCAGGTGAAGAGCCATTGGTGTTGATATTGATAATACCTTCGGAGGTATGCTTACGTATACGTTTGATAGATTCAGCAATGGTATCGCTCACAAGCAAAGGCTCTCCTTCGCATCCTTGCCCAAAACTAACAACGGCATCACGAACATGGGTCAAATGATAAACTGCAATTTCGGCAATTTCTTCTGGCGTAGGTATGAAATTGATTCTATCTTGTGAAGAACAAAAGCCACTATCTGTTGGTTGAAATGAAATACAACCGATGCATCTACTGTTGCATGCAGGTGAGGTGGGCAATGGAGCTTCATACATCACCATGAATAAATTTCTTGCAGCAGGACATTTATATTCTTTTGCACATTTGACGAGGTGATCCACGAGTCTATTTCCTGGAAAAGTTTTGCGATAGAATGCAATGCCTTCGTTGATTCTTTTTTCGTTGAAATGTTTTGCATCCTGTCGTTTGTCAGGATCGATGCGAGTTGCTGCTACGTAAAAGCCATCCTTTTTCCAGCCAACCAGGGTGTAGGCAAACAAAGGAAATTTTTCGTTCTTGTTAGCTTTAATCCAAGGTGTTAGTGCCAGTTGCGTATGTGCCGGAGCTACAAAGCAGGACACAGCATATCCTTTCGTTGATATTTCAATTTTTCCTGTATTGGGATTGATTCCTATGGCTTTAGCGTTTTTAAGAAAAAATAAATCACTCCCCTCGGGCATGGGGATGAATTCTTCTAAAAAAGGAACTCGCAAGGCTGAAGCTTCCCTTGCGAGTACACGTAAGCTTTTATCTTCAAATATATTGCCTTCTTCGTCAGCTACAAGCAAATAAGGAAGATCATACAAACCCGACATTTTAGAAATAATCAATTCGATTATCCTTAAGTTTTCCTAATTTTTGTAGAGCTTTGAACAGTTGACCATTTACTTTAGACTGATAGTTATAGAATTTCTGTTGCAATACATCTTGATATTTGACGGTATCAGGTTTTATAATATCGACGACTTCATAAGCATAAACTCCAGCTTCTCCCTTGACTGGCCCAAAGAGTTTTCCTTTAGGTGAGGCATACATGCGGCCAATTAATTTTGATTCAGGGCCATACCCAGGAAGAGAATATGTATAAAAATTGATGTCAAAGGTATCAGGAATTTCTTTTAGTTTACTTGCTACATCTTGGATAGACTTACATCCTTGCATTTTGTCTTTCATTTCTTCCATGAGTTTTTCTGCCTTCTTTTCTTTAATAGCTAAAGGTCTAATGATATCTTTGATTTGTTCAAGAGGAGCAGGACCGACTTCGTACCTATTTTTTACAATAGCTACAACGATTTTATTTTCAGTTAAATTCCACAAATTGACTGTTTCACGCGGTTTTGTTTCTTTGTTGAAAGCCCAACGTACAATTTCTCTTCCATCTTCAATACCAGGAATGGTGTAGTCGATTTTTCTAACTTTTTCGGCAACACGCTTGTTGAACCCTTTTTCATTGACCAATTTTTCGAAATCTTCATAAGATTTAATTTGAGCAGTAAAAGAGGAAGCTACATTGTAAATGGAGTCATTTGTTTGTTTGCTAATAGGTACGCTGATTTTAATAGTAGCTATTTTAACTTTTGTAGAGGGTTTAGATTTACCTAATACTTTAATGACATGAAAACCATAGGGGGATTCAACCACGACATACTCACCGGGTTTGTGGGTGAGGCAAGCATTGTTGAATTCTGTAACCATCTCTCCTTCTTTGAACCAACCTAAAAAGCCATTGTTTTGTTGAGCAGATGGATCATCGCTAAGCTCTTTAGCTACCTTAGCAAAAGTAGCACTATCTTTGCCTTTTACAAGATTTAAAATACTATCCGCACGGCTTTTTGCTTGTTCTTTGGTGCGAGTAATTTTTTCTTGGGCAGATGCAGCTCCTTCGTAGGAAACAAGAATGTGAGCAGCTTTTAATGAATCAGGTATGTCTTTTTTATCTACGAGTTTATGCATGTAGTAGACATAGTTTTCCATGTAAGGTGCAATGTATGCTCCTGGCTTAGCATTGTATAATGTATCCAGTTGTAATGGTAGGTCTTGTTTGGCCTTATAGGTTGAATCCCAGATAAAATCCATATCACTGTGTTGGGCAATAAAAGTAGGTAATTTGTCAGCCGGGGTTTCCATAAAAGCTTTAAAAGTAGTATCTACGCGGGTTTTTACACTGTTAATATCAACCACGGAAGGTTTAACATAAAAAATCAAGTAATCAATATCCACCATTTCATCTTCATAGGTGTACATATATTTGTTTTTTTCGTAATATTTTTTTAGATCTTCATCCGTAAAAGCGATGGTCGAATCCTTAATGCTTGCGTATGATAAAGCTAGGTAAACAACTTTGCTTTTTTGAGCAAGATTTTTTGCTTCTTTTTCAGCAAAACGCTTGGGGTAATAGTAAGATTTTAAGACCAAGTTGATGTATTTGTTTGTGAACAATTCATCATAAATCATCTTTTCGTACATGAGCCATAAATTTCTTTGTTTTTCTGGCATTTGGTCTAATTGATTGATAAAATTATAAACGGCATTGCGGTTAAATTCGCCAGTTTGAGGGTTCGTAAATAATTGTTTTACAATAGGATGTGTTAAAACCCCCGTGATATATTCATTTACTTCAGCGTCTGTCAACTTTAGCCCTGTTTTTTCGTATTCTGCCTGGACAATAGCCTTACGCAAAAGTTGATCGAATACGGAGTTTTTGATTTGAAAATCTTCTACTCCTGAAAAAGAGAAATCTTCTCCATATTGTAATTTGTATTGCTCTTTGGTTTCTTCGTATTTCGAAGCAAACTCGCTGTATGTAATTTTTTGGTTAAATACCGTTGCTAATGGTGGTACAGAACGCCTTTTATTTTTGAAAAATAAATCGCTCATAACAAAAAGTACCATGGCACCACCAATGGCAATCAAAAGTAAGCCTGAACGTTTTCTTATTTTACTGATAACACCCATGGAGATAAATTTTGTGCAAAAGTACATTTTTTGGTTGTTATAAAATCATATGTTTTTTGATTCTTGAGAAAATGAATGGTTTTCGTTGAAAGAATGTTTTTTTCAGCTACCTTTGCAAAAAAATGACTTTTCATAATCACTGGTTTACAGGGTTGATTGAAATTTTAACTCGTGTTTTTGCTTATCAGGAATATAGCGATAAAGCTATTCAAGCAGTTTTTCAATCGAAAAAAAAATGGGGAGCCCATGATAGAGCTTTTGTGGCTGAAAATGCCTATGAAATCATTCGATGGAATAAACGTCTCCGTTATGCTTTAGGAGTAACAACAGAAGATTATTTCAAAAAAGAAGCGATTGAAATCATTCCAGCTCTCGTAGCTGCTCATACTTATTTGAAATATGATTACATTCCTGACTTGCTCAACATTAAATTTGATAAACAAAAGGTAAAAGATCGTTGGTACAATCCGCCAAGCCCAGATATTGAAAAATCAGTTTCTGCTTGGCTTTGGCAAAAGGGTTACGAACAATTGGGTAATCGTTGGGGAATTGAGCTAGATAGCATGAATACGTTGGCTCCTGTTTATCTTCGTGCAAACAGTCACCTGGTATCTCGTGAAGAACTCCTGAAAGCTTTGCACCAAGAAGGGATAGAAGCAAGGATGGTTGAGGGTTTGCCTCATGCCGTACAGCTAGAAAAGCGATTAAATGTTTTTCGTATAGGTGCTTTTCACAAAGGTTATTTTGAAGTGCAAGATGGTGGATCACAGTTAATTGCTCCTTTTCTTGAAGTTGAGCCAGGGATGCGAGTCATTGACGCATGCGCCGGAGCAGGAGGTAAGACCTTACATATTGGTTCCCTTATGGAAAACAAAGGTCACATTATTGCCATGGATGTTTCTCCTGCTAAACTCAATGAATTAAAACATCGTGCTAGAAGATTAAAGTTGTTTAACATTGAAACAAGACTCATCGATAATAAACAAATAAAAAGACTTGCTGCCTCAGCAGATAGGTTGTTACTCGATGTTCCCTGCACAGGCACAGGAGTTATCAAACGAAATCCTGATGCTAAATGGCGAATTAATCAAAATCTTTTAGAAGATGTTTTGGAAAAACAAAAAGATATTCTTGAGTCCTACGTGCGTATGCTACGCAAAGGTGGAAAGTTCGTTTACGCAACCTGTACGCTTTTCCCCGAAGAAAATGAACGGCAAATCGAAGCTTTTTTAAGTGAAAACAATTCATTTGAGCTTGAAGAAATGAAATACATTTACCCTTCTGAAACGAATTTTGATGGTTTCTTCATGGCTCGACTGAAGAAGAGATAAATGTTCTTATAAATTTTAATGTTTAATTACAGCAATTTCATTTGGGTTATGTTTGTGTTTAAATAAGATAACAAAAAGAACAGCAATGACGAGAGCATAGGTTGCAAAGCTAAGCCATATATGATGCCAATCGAATGAACCATCAGGTAATTTGTAGAATTTGTCTATCATCCAACCACTAATCGTGCTACCTAGAAATGCTCCAAGACCATTGGTCATGAGCATAAAAAGACCTTGTGAACTTGCTCTAATCTCTGGTTGTACTTGAGTTTCAACAAACAACGATCCTGAAATATTAAAGAAGTCGAAAGCCATCCCATAAATGATACACGAAAGAACTAGCATCCACAAACCGCCATTTAAAGCGGGATCTCCGTAAGCAAATAAGCCAAAACGAAAAACCCAAGCAATCATACTCATAAGCATAACTTTCTTAATTCCAAATTTTTTCAAGAAAAATGGGATGGTCAATATAAACAATGTTTCGGAAATTTGGGAAATGCTCATCAAAATAGCAGGATACTGAACAGCAATTTCGTCTTTGTATTGGTCTATTTTAGCAAAATCATGAATAAAGGTGTCTCCATAAGCATTGGTTAACTGGAGAGCAGCCCCGAGTAACATGGCAAAAATGAAAAAAACAGCCATTTTGTATTGCTTGAAAAGAGTAAAAGCTCGAAGACCCATAGCATCAACTAAGTTGGTTTTCTTGCCACGATTCGGTGGAGGACATGCTGGCAATGTCAAAGCGTAAGCAGCGAGGAAGAAGGAAGCACCAGAAGCAATGTAAAATTGTACGGGAGAAGTTTCCAATTTAAGCAAAGAAACAGTCCAAAGAGCAACAATAAACCCTATGGTTCCGAAAACACGAATGGGGGGATAAGTGTCAATAACATGGTAGCCGTATTTTTTCAGCACAGTGTAAGCAACAGTAATAGACAAAGCAATGGTGGGCATGTAAAAACTCATGTTGGCTAACATTACCCAGAAAAATGTATTTGGATTATTGATTTGAGGTAAAATAAAAAGAAAAACTCCCCCCATGAAATGGAAAAAAGCATATAACTTTTCTGCATTAATAAATCGGTCAGCTAGTATTCCTGCGATGGCAGGCATGAAAAGAGAGACTATTCCCATGGTGCTAAATACGCGACCAAAATCAATTCCTGACCAGTGTTTTGTTTGAAACCAAAAAGCACCAATGGTTAAAAGCCAGGAACCCCAAATGAAAAATTGCAAAAAATTCATGATAATGAGTCGTATTCGAATGTTCATATGGGTCTGTTTTTTTCTTTTCTTTTTTTGATTTCATCACGTAATTTCGAGGCCATTTCGTAATCTTCTCTTTCAACTGCTTCTTCTAGCATTTTTTCAAGTTCTTCGAGGGTATAAAGATTAAATGAAGGTTCCTTCACCTCTTCGGCTTCTTTTTGCATGTTGGGAGGTGGGACGATATCTTCTTCGCTTCCTGTCAGAATAAAGCCTGTTTCATCTAGAATTTCAGGAGTTGTATAAATAGGACAATTAAATCTTAATGCCAACGCTACTGCATCACTTGGACGAGCATCCACCTTAAATATTTTGTTTTCACGCTCAAATATAAGGAGAGCGTAATATATACCTTCTTTAAAATCGTTGATAATGATTTCGTTTAGCTTAATGTTGAAAGTTTTTGCGATGTTTTTTATTAAGTCATGCGTAAGGGGTCTTGGAGATTTCACACTTTGAAGTTCCATGGCTATTGCTTGAGCTTCAAATTGGCCAATGAGAATGGGAAGGTTTCGATTGCCTTCGATTTCTTTCAAAATCAAAACATAAGCCCCACTCTGGGATTGACTATATGTTATTCCTATAATTTCCAGTTCTATTTTTTCCATAATAGCCGCTTAAAATTACAACTTTTTAAACAATGAAATCATTTAGCTATTTCAGTTTTTGTATCCACTCCGACATGAAACGCAAGGGTTTAACCGAAAAAGTTGTATCTATTATCATGTACTCTGCAGGAAGACCAGTCTTGCATGGTTGCATTAGATGGTTTAAATGAGGAAAAATTTGAATGGTAAGCAGATCTTTTGAGTGAGGATTAAAATGTTTTTCCAAAGCTTGAGCATTTTCTATAGGTAAAACTTTCAGATCTTTTTCTCCCCACATAGCTAAAAAGGGTATTCTGATTTTGGAAACATATTGAGATGGATCGATCGTGAGGAAAGTTTTTGCCCATGGGTCGTTCAACATAACTAGCATAGAGTTGCAAAACGCATCAAAATGATATTTTTTTATTTCTTCTAGAGTAAGTTTTGATTTAACCTTTTCCACATTACTTTTTACCATTTTTTGAAATTGTTTTTCATTTTTATGTTGTAGGATAGCTTGGATGGTTAGCTCAACATATTCGACCATAGCTAAACGAACCGAAGCGGGTATTTTTTTAAAACTCAACATTTTCTCTAATTGATGAGGTATGACATGACGGCAAGGAATAAAAACACCTCCGATAGAAATGGCAAATGATAGATCTTTACTTTTGACGGATGCCAGCGTTGCAATAAGTCCACCTTCGCTGTGCCCAATGATTCCTATTTTTTTCGGATTTACAAAGGATTGCTTTTTTATGAATTGAATACCTGCAAGAGCATCCTCGAGAAAATCCCATGTGGTAGCTTTATTATAGTCACCTGTGCTTGGGTAAACACCTCTTTCGTTATAGAGCAGTACGGCAATACCTCTTCTAACGAGATAATCGGCAATAACTAAAAATGGTTTGTGATCAGCAATTTCTTCATACATGTTTTGTGGTCCGCTTCCTGTTACCATGATTACTGCTGGATGAGCTGACAGCGTATCAGGTAGAAAAAATTGACCATACAGCAAAATGTTTTTTCGACTTGAAAAACGTACATTTTTGATTACATAGGGTATAGTATCTAATGATATTTGTTGAGGCCTTTTTATTCGAAAGGCTTTGTCAGCGGGTGTTGAAATAAGCGTAAGTGGAATATCTTCTCCAGATTGTTTCCAGTAGCCTTCCATTCGGGAAGAGCTGATAGAGGCAACATATTTTGCCCCAATACTAGAAAATGAAATAACTGTTGTTTCACCTAACAAAAAAGGGGAACTTTTTATGTCTTTTACCATTTGCTCTGGGACAGTTAAGAAGGCAAAGTATTTGTTTTTGGTTGTATCAATTTTTAGAGAAATAAAAATCGAGTCTTCGGATTGAATGAGATATCCCTCATAATAAGCAGGAATTTGAATTTGGGGCAATAAATTCCATCCCCCAAAAATAAAAATAAAGAATAAATATTTTTTCATAATTTTGTCCACCATTAAAAAACAAAGGTACATGATTTTGTTAATTTCAGCCTCGAAACGTTTGAGAAAGTCTTATCTGCATAAAGGCAATGGTACGCTGCCATATTTTATTGAAGAAGCAAAAGAATTGCAAAACATCCTAAAAAACTTGTATCCCCTTCAAATTAAATGGATGCTCAAAGTAAATCCTCGCATGGGCGAACGTATTCACAAACTTTATCAGAACTGGAGTGCCGATAAGCTATCAAACGGTTGTTGGGCACTTGAGTTATACCATGGCACCACCTATAACGCGGTGTATTGTGATGACTGGAGTGACCATGAATGGGGTTTTGCTCAAGAACATGTTCGAATTATCAGTGGACTGTATGGACTTTTAAGACCTAAAGATACCATCTTGCCTTATCGATTGGAAATGCATTCAGTAATTCCATCTAAAAGCATAACTTCTTTATATGATTTTTGGGGTAATAAATTGATGAATAGGTTGGTTGAAGAATTAAAGACCCATGACGATAACATCATTCTTAACCTTGCATCTAACGAATTTGCTCAAGCTGTGCTTCCTCATTGTCCTCCTGAAGTTAAGATGATTACCGTTCAATTTCTTGAATATCGAGATGATAAGTGGAAAACAATTCCCGTCAATGCTAAAAAAGCTCGCGGCTACATGGTGCGTTATGTGGTCAAAAACAATATAAAAAGTCTAGAAGATGTTAAAAAGTTCCGTGAAATGAACTTTGTTTTTGATGCTGAAGCATCTAATGAAAACACATTCATCTTCCGCATCCCCCATTGATGCTCTCAAAAAGACAATTTTTGAGCTTGGTAATCGTTTTATTCTTGTTAATTGTTTTATTTCATGAAGAAGGTTTTTCTTGCATTGATGCTGGGTCTGTTATTCAATAGCGTTTATTATGCGCAGTCTTTCTATGATGTTGATAGCATACCGATATATGTGGAAAAATTTTCACTTGATGATATTAACCAACCATTTTCCTATCACCTGAAAATGGTTGACTCTGTTTTTCTTCCTGATTATTCGTTAGACGGCCTTTCAGATACTTTTCGCATAGAAGAGCACAGAGGGATTATTCGTAAAAAGCCTTGGATCATTTTACACATTTTCCCTTTGCGAAAAACATATGATGGTAAAGTTCAAAAACTAGTTAAATACACCATTGAATATAAAAAAGGTCCTTGCCCATTTTCGTTAAAAAAAACAAAAAGTTATGTTTCTGAAAGTGTACTAGCAACAGGGACATGGTATAAAATAAGTACAAAAGATGGTGGAATTTACCGCATTACGTATCAAGATTTGGTCAATTGGGGCATTGATCCAGCGACCATAGATCCCCGCAACATAAGACTGTACGGCAACGGACCTCGTATGCTTCCTGAAAAAGCTGGCGCATACCCTTACGACGATCTTGTTGAAAACCCCATTTATGTATATGGTGAGAATGACGGGAAATTTGACCCTGGTGATTTTATCTTGTTTTTTGCTGAAGGAATGTCTTATTGGAAACATGGGGGGGGAAGAAATTTCAGCCACGAAACAAATTTATATAGTCAGCAAGCTTATTATTATCTGACTTTTGATAAAGGAACGGGTTCTCGCATTCAAACATTGCCAGCCATCAGTGCCACCCCAACTCGATCTGTTGATGTTTTTTACGATTTTTCCATGCATGAAATTAATCAATATAATCTCATTAAAAGCGGGAAAAATTGGTTTGGAGATGTTTTCGAATATCCAACTTTTTCGAAAAATTTTTCTTTTTCCTTTCCAAATATCATTATAGATTCTTTAGCCCAGGTGAAAGTTGTTTTAGCAGCACGTTCGACAATATCTTCTCAAGCGCGAATTAGCGTGGGAACTAACCAATCTGTATTATCTTTTTCACCCGTGGGCGATTATACAACGGATTATGCGAAACTGGGGACAGGTACTTTGTCATTTTATCCTTCAAGTTCGACCCTTAATGTTCAGATTCAATATAATAACGGTGGTAACCTACAAGCTCAAGCATGGCTGGATTACATTGAAGTATTTGCATGGAGAAAGCTTCAAATGAGCGGACATCAAATGGTCTTTCGCCATCCAGATGTTGTGGGATCTGGTGAAATTGTTGAATATAAACTTCAAGCTCCCGCCAATGTAACTGTATGGGACATCTCTGATCCGTTGCATCCGTGGATTGTCCAGGGCACATGGAACAACGGTATTTATACTTTTCTTGTTCACAACGATAGTTTAAAAACTTTTCTGGCATTTGATGGGGTAGAGTTTCATACCCCTTCTTTTGTAGGTAAAGTGGCTAATCAAAATTTGCATGGTGTACCCCAGGTAGATTATGTGATAGTAGCTCATCCTGACTTTTTATCTCAAGCTCAGCAACTCGCTAACTATCATTTTTTGCAGGATGGATTAAGTTATGTAGTCGTGACTCCGCAAATGATTTACGAAGAGTTTTCTTCAGGTAAACAGGATATTTCGGCAATCAGAAATTTTCTGAAAATGCTTTACGATAGAGCTCAGAGCGAAGAGGAAATGCCAAAATATTTGTTGCTATTTGGTGATGCATCTTACGATTATCTTAATAGAATTGCTAATAACACCAATTATGTTCCCACTTTTCAAACTCAAAATTCTCTTTCTCCCACTCTTTCTTATTTGACAGATGACTTTTTTGGTTTATTGGACGATGGAGAAGGTGAAAATGCTCAAGGAGCCCTGGATATTGGCATTGGGCGTTTCCCTGTAAAAACTGTGACAGAAGCTCAAGACGTTGTAAATAAAACAATTCGTTACATCCAGCATGAAAAAATAAATTCTAATCAAAATGCTTGCATATCTGGAGACTGTAAAATATCAAATTTGGCAGACTGGCGCAATTGGATACTTTTTGTGTGTGATGATGGCGATGGAAATTTGCATTTCAATCAGTCCGAACGTCTTGCAAATTATGTAGACACTACCGTGAAATTTTTAAATATCGACAAAGTTTATTTGCCTGCTTATCCACAAATCACAACTTCAGGTGGTGAGCGTTCACCTGAAACCAACGAAGCTATTCGTCAGCGTGTTGAAAAAGGAGCTCTAATCGTTAATTACACGGGGCATGGAGGGGAAGTAGGGTGGGCTCTCGAGCGAATATTGGACGTAACAACCATTCAACAGTTTACCAATGCTTGTAATTTACCTGTTTTCATCACAGCTACATGTGAATTCAGTCGCTTTGATGATCCAGACCGCACTTCCGCGGGAGAATATTTATTCCTTAATCCCCATGGGGGCGCCGCTGCGTTGTTTACTACAACTCGCTTAGCTTTTTCTTCTTTCAACGAAGCTTTGAATAAGTCTTTTTATAAAAAAGCATTTCAATACAACAACGGAAGGTATCCAGCTTTTGGTGATATTATGGCTTTCTGCAAAAATGACAATGGCAGCTCCGAACCTTTAAAAAATTTTTCTCTGCTAGGTGACCCTGCAGCTTGTTTAGCTATCCCAAAGCATAAGATAGTGGTTACTGCAATCAATGATCACGATACACTTGTTCAAAACGATACCATCAAAGCCATGTCTTTTGTCAGCTTAAAAGGGAAAATTGTAACGAACGAAGGCAATGACTTGCCAAACTTCAATGGGACATTGTATGTTACAGTTTTTGATAAACCAAGCATATTGTATACTTTTTCTGGGGAAGGAAACGATTATCCTGCTCCTTTTCTATTGCAAAAAAATATTCTTTACAAAGGAAAAGTTTCTGTACATGGTGGGGTTTTTGAACTGAAATTTTTTGTTCCAAAAGACATTCAATATCAATATGGGCATGGCAGAATTAGTTTTTATGCAGAAGATGGCCAAGCACAAGATGCTACAGGATGGTTTGAAAATTTTATCCTTGGTGGTTCTACTGATTCTTTATTTTCCGATGTTGAAGGACCAGCCATTCAACTCTATATGAACGATACCTTGTTCAGAGATGGCGGAGTTACGGACGAAAATCCAACTTTGCTTGCTTATCTAAGTGATGAACATGGGATTAACACTACAGGAAATGGTGTGGGACATGACTTAGTGGCTTATCTGGATGAAGGTAGATCTCATCCCATTGTATTAAATGATTATTTCGAGGCAGATGTAAATTCTTTCACTTCAGGGACAATCCGCTATTCTTTTAGAAGTTTATCACCTGGGTGGCATACTCTTCACCTGAAAGCATGGGATAACCTCAATAATTCTTCGGAAAAAACACTTGCCTTTGAGGTAGTTTCTCGCAATAATTTTGTTATCTCATCGTTTTATACTTATCCCAATCCTATGGAAACTTTTACGAACTTTGTTTTTGAACACAATTTGAGTTGTTGCTATTTTGATGCTAAGCTTAGCATATACGATATTTTTGGCAGGTTGGTGAAATCATTAACTGGCACTTTCCCTGTTTCTGGCTACCGTACGGTCATTTGGACATGGGATGGTGCATCTGATGAAGGAATGCCCATGCCTCCTGGGATTTATGTTGGTCAGTTAATCTTGACATCATCCGATGGAAAAGTAGCAACGAAGTCTCTCAAAGTCCTTAAAACCCATTAAATTTGCAAAAACATGCTGTTCATGAAAAATATATTTCGCGTTTTTTTAAGTGTAATCCTACTTATTGCAACTTCTATCGCTGTGAACGGGCAATCAAATACTGGGTTGGTTCAGCAGGCTTATAAACTAAATGCAATTACTACCGCAGTTCCTTTTCTTTTGATTGTCCCAGATGCTAGAGGTGGAGCCATGGGAGATGCAGGAGTTGCTACTACTCCAGATGCTGCATCTACCTTTTTCAATGCTGCCAAATTGCCTTTTATCAAACAACAATTTGGTTTTGAAGCAACTTACACTCCTTGGTTAAATCAGTTAGCAAAAGATATAAATTTAAGTTATCTTACGGGTTTTTATAAGTTGGATGAAAATCAAACTATAGCTGGTTCTGTGCGTTTCTTTTCTTTAGGACAAGTTAATTTTACCAACGATCAAGGGCAGGACATTGGCTCTTATAAACCTAATGAGTTTGCAGTGGATGCTTTTTATGCCCGAAAGTTTACTGATCATTTTGCCATGTCGGTAGGTTTGAGGTATATTTATAGCAACCTAACAGGTGGTATTTATGTTGCAGGAGCTCAAACCAAAGCGGGTCAATCCGTAGCTACAGACGTAGATTTCTTTTACTCCACCGAAGCTCAATGGTTTAAGATCCCCGTAGATGTAGCTTTTGGTGCTGCTTTTGCGAATATCGGAGCTAAAATTTCTTATACAGAAAACTACGAACGAGCATTTTTGCCGCAAAATTTGAGATTAGGTCCTTCTTTTAAGTTTAAGTTGGACGATATGAATACCATGCTTTTCACGGTGGATTTACAAAAATTGCTTGTGCCAACACCCCCCATTTACCTCAAAGATTCAACCAATCAGAATGTGGTAGATGATAATGGTAATCTTATTATAGAAAAAGGTAAAGACCCCAATCGTAGTATTGTCAATGCTATTTTTACTTCTTTTTATGATGCTCCTGATGGCTTCAAAGAAGAATTCCATGAAATCAATTATTCTGTTGGTCTTGAATACTGGTATGCTAATCAATTTGCTTTGCGTACAGGTTTCTTTTACGAACATCCTACCAAGGGAAATCGTAAGTTCTTTACCCTGGGTGCAGGTTTAAAATATAATGTTTTTGGATTGGATTTTAGTTATTTGATTCCCATCGAACAACGTAATCCTCTTGAAAATACCTTGCGTTTTTCTTTGATTTTTTATTTCGAAAAGGCTAAAAAATAATGTCTTTACGTGTCGGTCTAGGTTTTGACTTGCATCGCCTTGAAGAGGGAAGACCCTTATGGCTCGGCGGAGTAGAGATACCTTCTTCAAAAGGATGCGTAGCTCATAGCGATGGGGATGTGCTCATACATGCCCTTTGCGATGCTTTGCTTGGAGCTCTTGCCCTCGGAGATATTGGTACTCATTTCCCTGATAACGATCCTCAATACAAAAACAAGGAAAGCATCTTTTTTTTAAGAGAAGTCAATAAACTCCTAAAAGAAAATCATGCACGTATAATAAACATTGATTCAACCATCATCTTGGAAAAGCCTTCCTTAAAAAATTTTAAAACTTTAATGGCAGAAAAACTGGCATCAGAATTAGGTATTTCTCCTCATCAGGTTTCTATAAAAGCAAAAACACATGAAAAAGTAGATGCCATAGGAAGTGAAGAAGCCATTGCTGCTCATGTGGTGGTTCTCTTAGAGGTCGAAACCTAAATGGGACAAATGCATAAGTTCTTTTAATTTGTTTTAAGTTGAATTTCATTAATTTTGAAAACCTAACTTCTTGTATGTTAAAGCCAACGAGATTTGGTTTTGGAGAAGCACTTCGAGATCTTGGAGAAGAAATACAAAATTTAGTTGTCATTGGTCTTGATATTTCTTCTTCTGTTTGTGTAAACTGGTTTGCTGAAAAATTTCCTGAAAGATTTTTTTCTTTGGGTATTGCCGAGCAAAATGCAGCTGTTGTTGCTGCAGGGTTGGCACTCGAAGGTTTTATTCCTGTTTTTAGCACGTATGGTGTTTTTGCAGCCTCTCGCTGCCTTGATCAAATAAGGGTTTCAGTTTGTTATAATGATCTTCATGTTGTGATAGGAGGGGCTCATGCTGGTATTTCGGTAGGGCCTGATGGAGCTACCCACCAAGCTTTGGAAGATATCGCTGTAATGCGGTCTTTGCCACGAATGACGGTTCTTTCTCCATGTGATGCTAATCAAACGTATTTGGCAACAAGGGCTGCCATAAAAGAGGTTCAAGGACCTGTTTATGTAAGATTTGGGCGAGAAGCTGTCCCAAACTTTACAACGCTCGAAGATAGTTTTATTGTGGGTAAAGCTCAACCATTGCGTAAAGGCAAGGATATTACTCTTGTAGCCACAGGTCATATGGTTTACTATGCACTAGAGGCATCTAAAGCTCTATCCAAAATGGGTATCGAAGCCTCCGTCCTTAATTTTCATACCATTAAACCTTTGGATGAGGAAACCCTTGTCAAAGAAGCCCAAAAAACGGGTTGCGTATTAACGGTAGAAGAACATCAAATATATGGAGGACTTGGCTCTGCTGTTGCCGAATGCCTAGGTCAACAGTATCCGGTGCCTATGAAAATCATTGGCATGCCCGACACTTTTGGTGAGTCTGGTCGGCCTGAAGAACTTCTTATAAAATACGGTTTGCATATTAGTAACATTGTCAACGAAGCAATTAACCTTATAAAAAGAAAATGAGAATTTTTCTCTTTTTTTTATTTACTACCTTGGTCCTTGTCGTATTTTCACAATCGGTTGATAATGAAAGTGACATATCCATGAAAAATTTTTTATTAGGCAAATATGATCCAGCAAAGCATCCTGATTTCGTAAAAATTGACCATCGATATACGGATAAGTCGAATATTTACATGCACAAGGAGGCTTATGAAGCTTTTTTGCGAATGCAGGATAGTGCCCGTAAAGATGGAATTCGTTTGTTAATTATTTCAGCAACACGAACATTTGATTATCAAAAAAAAATATGGGAAAGCAAATGGATGGGGCAAATGCTAGTCAATAGAAAAAATTTAGCCAAGACTATTCCCGATCCAGTGGAGCGAGCAAAATGTATTTTGCAGTATTCTAGCATGCCCGGGACATCTCGTCACCACTGGGGAACAGACATTGATTTAAATAGCGTAGATACAGCTTATTTTGCTACATCCTCGGGTAAAAAAGTTTTTGAATGGTTGAAAGACCATGCTGCTTATTTTGGTTTTTGTCAACCGTACGGTGAATGGGGTGCAGAGCGTTCGACAGGATATCAACCTGAACCTTGGCATTGGTCATACATGCCACTGGCTGCAAAATTTTTAGAAGCATACGCTCAAGAAATTACATATGATGACCTTACAGGCTTTGCAGGCTCTGAAACTGCGGCATCTCTAAAAGTCATTGAAAATTATGTCTTTGGAATTAGCCATAATTGCAAGGAAGGGAAAGAGTGATTTTCTTTGAATGAGTACAATCATTAACTTTGTAAAAATTTTGGTATAATTTTTGAAAGACACACGCTGCTATGAAAAAAAATGTTTTGTTTATTTCGTTTTTTCTTTTAAGCGTTTTATTGCTAGCTCAAAAAGGCCCTGAAATTACATTTAGTAAAATGGTTCACGATTTTGGGCAAATTAAAGAAGGGGAAGAAGCTGTGTGTGAATTTCTTTTTACTAATACTGGAGATTCACCTTTGCTAATTTCTTCGGTCAAATCTAGTTGTGGATGTACCGTTCCAGCTTATCCAAGCGAGCCCATTTTGCCGGGGAAAACTGGGGTCATCAAAGCTCGTTACGATACCCGTAGAGTGGGAAAATTTAATAAGCAAATAACGGTGTTATCCAATGCCACCAATGGAAATGTTGTCTTGAGAATTACGGGTGAAGTTATTGCAAAGCCTCCGATGATTATCCCAGCTCAAAATCTTGATGATAATAATATTCCCGTTGCACAATAAAAAACAATGTATATGAAACGAACAATATTTATTTTGGTTATTTTCTTGAGCGGTTTTTTAATGGCACAAGAGCCAGTCATGACCTTCGAAAAAACCGTACATGACTTTGGAAAAATTAAAAAAGGAAAGCCTGTTTCAGTTGAATTTGTTTTTACAAACACAGGCAAGGCTCCTTTAATTTTATCAGAACCTCGTTCCAATTGCGGTTGCACGGTTCCTTCTTATCCAAAAGAACCGATCATGCCTGGCCAGAAATCTAAAATCGTCGTGACTTATGATGCTGAAGCAGAAGGCAATTTTACCAAACAGGTAACTGTTTTTTCTAATGCAGAAAATTCTCCTATAGTGCTTGTTGTAAAAGGAACGGTTGTCCCTTAAAATTTGTGGATATCAAAAAAAAATCACAACTTTGCCATCCGAATGGATGGCTTTTTATTTAAAAAACAATCATATGCCAGCAATTTCAACAAAAGCTAAATTAATGCCGCCTTCGCCCATAAGGAAATTGGTTCCTTATGCAGAAAAGGCCAAGGCAAAGGGAATAAAAGTTTACCATTTAAACATAGGACAACCCGATATTCCAACACCAGAAGTAGCACTCGAAGCTATTAAAAACTTGAATGAAAAGGTTATTGAATATAGCCACAGTGCGGGGATTCTTTCTTATCGAAAAAAATTGGTGGAATATTATAGTCGATTTAACATTCAATTGACACCAGATGAGATCATCGTTACCACAGGTGGATCCGAAGCTATTCTCTTTGCTTTTAACACCGTGATGGATGAAGGCGATGAAGTAATTATTCCAGAACCGTTTTATGCCAATTACAATGGATTTGCTGTTAATGCTGGAGTTAGAGTAATACCTATTCCAAGCAAAATTGAAACTTCATTCACATTACCTCCCATCGAAGAATTTGAAAAAAGAATAACACCACGCACGAAAGCAATTCTCATTTGTAATCCTAACAATCCAACAGGATACTTGTACACAAAAGAGGAATTAGAACAACTTGGACAGCTGGTAAAAAAACATGATCTTTTTCTCATAGCTGATGAAGTTTATCGCGAGTTTGTTTATGATGGATTTACCCATTTTTCAGTGATGAACCTCGAAGGATTAGAGCAACATGTGATCATGGTTGATTCTGTCTCAAAACGCTATAGTGCTTGTGGATTTAGAATTGGAGCTTTTATTACAAAAAACAAGGATGTATATGCAGCTGCTATGAAATTTGCACAGGCTCGATTAAGTCCGCCTACTTTTGGTCAAATCGCAGCTCAAGCGGCTGTTGATACACCTCCTTCGTATTTTGAAGAAGTTTTGCGTGAATACAAAGCTCGAAGAGATGTTGTCGTAAGTAGCATCAATGAAATCTCTGGTGCTTTTTGTCCAAATCCGCGGGGGGCTTTTTATGCCATGGCTCGTCTTCCTATTGATGATAGTGATCGTTTTTGTCAGTGGTTGCTCGAAAGCTTTTCGCACAACAACGAAACAGTTATGCTAGCACCTGCGACGGGTTTTTATGCTGATCCTTCTAAATTTGGTAAAGATGAGGTTCGAATTAGTTTCGTCCTCAACGTTGAGGATATGAAACGCTCGATGGAACTTCTGAAGATAGCCCTTGAACAATATCCCGGTCGAAAATAATATTCATGGATACTTTCTGCTACTTAAAAGTACGCTCATCAACACGATAAAAACTACACCAGACTGAGTTTCTAACATAGATTCAAACATGAAGTTGAGAAAAATTATCATAGCGAAAAGAAAATGAGATAAATTTTTGTGTTTTATACTTTGCCAAAAATGCAAGCCCATCACGTAGAGTAAAAGAGCAATTCCAAGAATTCCGCAACAAAGCCAATTTTGCAAAAATTGATTATGCACATTGAAACTTCTTTGAGCTCCTAAAATAAAGTTACGCTCTATATATTTTGTGTTGAGTTCATCGTTCACATCTCCTGAACCTAAGCCAAAGAAAGGGTGTTTATAAATGAGTTCTAAAGCACTTTTCCAAATTACAATTCGTTCACTTGTGCTACTGTAAGTTTCAACTGTTCCCTTTTTTGCTTGAGTTGTTGCATATTTTATTTCTGCAATTCTTCCAATAAAAATATTTTGAGTTTTGGATAAGATAATAAGAAATGCAAGACTTCCAAGAAAGGTTAAAATTAGAAACCATTGTCGCTTTTTTAAAAAAATTGGGAACAAAATTATGCTAACTATGCCAAATGCAAGGAGATTTGCTTTGGAGCTAAGTAAAAAAATGAAAATACTGTGCAGTAAAAGAAGTACAAATGTTAAAGTTTTTGAAGTAAAAGGTTTTATTTGTTGTTGATACATTTCAATAATAAAAACCATGGCAACAAGTACATACATAGCTAAATATGAAGGATGAAAAGATCGACTTAAAAATACATAAAAAAATTCATCCCATTTGGGATGAATTGATAAAAAGTTATATAAAGATTTGCCTACATGAAAAAAAATGCTTAAAGTCGTAGCAAAAATCCAAATTTTAAAAATGTTTTTTATGTTTTGTAGAAGGAGCTCGCGCAAAGTTTTGAAAAGAAAAAGAAGTGAAAAAATTATCATACTTAATTTGACTTCTAGATCGAACAAACCATGAGAGATGTTTTTAGAATAAAGTAATGAAAATGCAGTTAGCACCCATAATAAAAACCATCCTACTGAAGTGTCTTTCCAAGAAATTTCAATTTTCCAATCCCTTTTTTTGAAAAGAAAAAAAATAGCTGACAAAATCAACAGTAGAATTGCATACGGAACAGCTTTTTTAAAAACAGGAATGAATAATAAAAGTAAGTAAAAAGAAAAAAGTACCCCGTACGTTTCAACATTTTTTTTCAAAAGCATGAGAGCAAGTTAGGTAGTGCAAAAATAAAGCATTAATCCAATTTAATCCCTAAAGTAAATAAGAAATAATGCTGATTATGCTTAAGGGATGTTGGTTCTATGGATTTTCCAATTTTCTCAAGAACCTGTGGATCGTACATGTAAAAATTTTCTTTTTGCTTTTGGTAAGAATAAGTTACATCGACATAATAATTTGCTTCCTGATAACGAAAACCACCGCTAAAAACCTGGGTCGAACCATCGTTTAAGTTATTGTTATAGGGCGAGGAAAAGTAAGCATAGCCAGCTCTTAAGGCAAAAGGAGCTAAAAGAATTTCAACTCCACCTTTGTAATTAAAAGTCTGTCGATAATATGTTGCAATAGCTTCGTTTGCTTCGGAAAAAGGATTTCCTGCATCTCGCAATCTTGCCTGGTTGTAATTTACTAGTTCGCATGCAAATGAGAGTAAGCCTATTTCAGGATAGAGTAGGGTCAAACCTGATTCCATTCGGAAAGGAGTTGTTAGTGTATAAGTGTTTATACCGGTGGGAGAAGAACTTTCATAGGAAGTTGTTTCTAAATTAGATTGAACAATCGTATGGAAGTTATCTTTTAGATAAAAAGCCGTAGGTATTTGCATGGATAATCCCCACCTCATGTAGTTATTGATTATATATATTAGCCCAAGTTTAAGGTTAATTCCAGTTCCTTTTGTTGTTAAAAAGTTATTCACTTTTAATGATTTAAAATGGGCCAAAGTATCGGCATCATCTACTTCGGAATAATAATTTTCTTCGTTATAACAAATGTATGGAACACCGAGCGATGCTCCTAAATAAATTTTTCCTTTATAACTTCCCGACATAGCTACAGCAAATTCGTTTAGGTAGCCCCGTGTAAAAATTGATCTTTTTTGGAGGAGACCTCCTTCCACTGCTTTTGTGTAAGACGAACTGCCACCCAGTGTGTCAATCAAATAAGTATCAAAGGCAAGTTTTGTATCAAATGGATTTAGCTTTGTGTAAGGGGTACCATTGGCTAAAGCGTAGAAAACATCAACGATTGAACTTGTAGCATTATTTCCATGAATAAATATTGAGTGATTAAAATTTGCAAGCGTATTAAATGCAAAAGCCATTTGCCATCTTGTCCATTTTGCATCTTCCGATTCATTCTTTACAAAAACAAGACCTATGTTAGGAAGTTTTAAGGAGAAAAGATTGTCTTTCCCCTCTTTTTTCAGATAGGAAGATTGGGTAAAAGTGAAATTAAAAGCTGGGGTAAAAGAAAATTCGCTTTTTTTGTATTGAGCAAGACCTGCTGGATTAATAGATATCATGCTTAAATCAGCTCCTGTTGAATTGTAAGCACCTGCTAACCCTAAGTAACGAGCTGTTCCAATGGGTAGTAAGTATGTATATCTGAGAGCATCTATTTCATTTTGTGAAAAAATAAGTTTTGCTACAATTAAATAAATGAAGAACAAGGTAATCCTTTTCATAGCTTTTATATTTTATCTATGATGGGTTGGACTTCCTGAATTGAAGGATCTGGATGAAGTATTTGGACGGGATTCTGACCCATGAAATGAAGCATTGGATGAACTGGATGGGCTTGGTCTGGCATTATTGTTATAACTTGGTTTTGGGTTATCGTTAAGATTGGAGGATTCGCGAGGTATGGATGGTCGAGAATATTCATTTCTTTGTTGGGGGCGATTGTAAGAAGGAGGAGTATAAGAAGGTGTGGTTGATTGATTTAGACGAGGCTGGTAGGAAGGGGTAGACGACGGACGAGTTGGCTTGTTTTGAAAGTTGGAGGAATTTTCATTTCTTGAATCAGGAGTAGTGTTTCGACGAGGTTCGTAGGAAGGTTCATAGGAGGAGGAAGGCTTATAAGTTTCGTTAGTTGGCCTATTATAGCTTGGAGCACTTGATGGGTTAGGACGAGTGATAGAGGGGGTTATTTCTTGAGGTTTCATTGTAGTGGTTGCAGGGCGGATATGACTTTCATTTTGCGTGGGGTTATTGTTGGATGGTGTAGGGAATGGGCGTTGTGTGACGCTGTTGGGTCGATTTAAAGATGGATTTTCTTCTCTGGGTTCATTGTTGAAGTTTGAGTTTGCAGGAGATTCAATGGGTTTTATACTATTTTGCTCCACATTTTGTATGGGTCTTGAGACATTATTTTGGGTATTAATTTGCAATGAAGAGGGTTTGTTGATAGAGGAATTGGTTGGCAAATCAGTGCTTGATGAGGTTTGTGTTACAGGGCGGTTTACAAATTTCGAAGCTGAAATACCATAGGTGTTTGTAATTTCGCCTCGTGCTATAGCTTGTTCGTACCTTTCACCAAACGAGCTAAATTTTCCTGTATTCCCTCCCTGTGATGCGGATGATGGCTTGAGATAAGAACCTCCTGTGTGGTTTTCACGAGGTCCGTAATAAACAGGATTGCTGGAATAAAGATCATAACTATTGTAGTAATAATATGATGTGCCATAAAGTGCATCATAATAACCGTCCCAGTATCCATCATGGTAACCATTCCAATAACCATTGTAGTAGCCATACCAGTAACCATGATGCCATCCCCAATAATAGCCTGATGGGTAACCCCATCCATAGTAGTGGTAATAGGGATAATACCATCCCCATCCCCAGTACCAGTGATGATGAGGTCTATACCACCACCAAGATGTGTAGTAAATGGAGATGCCAAAATAATAGCGATCGAATGTGTACCAATACAGATTGGTGTAGAAAGGATCAAAGTAATCAAAATAAACATCACTGTAAAAGCGTTTTAAACGAGCTGAATATTCATAATCGTAATAATTACCATAGTAATAATTGTTAGTAATGTAAGTATTGCCGTTTTTATCAGTATAAGTTTCTGTGCTGCTTTGGGGAGTGTAGTTCGTATTGTTTTGAGTATTGTAATCTGCATTTTGGTCGTAAGATTGGTTTGGTCTCGATGGTTCATTGTTATATGTAGTGGATGGAGTATTAGCTGGGTTGTTTTGTGGAACTACCCTTGATGTTTTAGGATTAGAATATACATCATCGTATTCATGGTAATTGGTAGTGTAGTATTTGTTGATAGTGCAACTCGTTATCATGGCTAACATTATACTTAAAATAAAGGGGGTAAATTTTTTTGTTTTCATGGCTGTATCCTCCATTTTTTAATATTTTTGCAGAAATTTAACAAATATTATACCAAAATGGCTGAGAAAATTACATCGCAAAAGGAGAATTATTCACAATGGTATTTAGATGTAATAGAACAGGCTGAGCTTGCTGAAAATTCACCTGTTCATGGATGCATGGTGATAAAACCTTATGGATACGCTCTTTGGGAGAAAATTCGTGATGTATTGGATCGAAAATTTAAAGAGACGGGACATGTAAATGCATATTTCCCATTGTTTATTCCAAAATCGTTTTTTGCTCGAGAGGCTCAACATGTGGAAGGTTTTGCAAAAGAATGTGCTGTAGTTACGCATTATCGTTTAAAAAATTCTCCGGATGGCAAAGGAGTGGTGGTAGATGATGAAGCAAAACTTGAAGAGGAATTGATAGTAAGACCTACATCAGAAACCATTATTTGGGATACCTATCGTCGCTGGATACAATCGTACAGGGATTTACCTATACTCATTAATCAATGGGCAAATGTGGTTCGTTGGGAAATGAGAACACGCCCTTTTTTGCGAACGACTGAATTTTTGTGGCAAGAAGGGCATACAGCTCATGCAACCGCTGAAGAAGCAATGAAAGAAGCAAGAAAGATGCTTGAAGTGTATGCTGATTTTGCTGAAAATTGGATGGCCATGCCTGTATTGAAAGGATACAAATCTCCTAACGAACGCTTTGCTGGTGCTGAAGAAACTTTCAGCATTGAGGCCTTAATGAAAGATGGAAAAGCTCTTCAAGCTGGAACATCGCATTTTTTAGGGCAAAATTTTGCTAAAGCTTTTGATGTAACTTTTTTGACGAAAGACAATACTCGAGAATATGTTTGGGCAACATCTTGGGGTGTGTCGACCCGTTTAATTGGGGCACTTATCATGACACATGGAGACGATCGGGGACTTGTTTTACCTCCTGCATTAGCTCCTTATCAGGTTGTTTTTGTGCCTATTTTTAAAAAGGAAGAACAAGCTTCCGAGATAAAAAATTATATGCATAAGTTGGCTGACGAGCTCAAAAGTGTAGGTATTCCAATAATTGTAGATGATGATGATACTCGAACTCCAGGGTGGAAATATGCTCACTACGAAGCTAAGGGTATTCCTGTCCGAATTTCTATTGGTTATAGAGATGTCGAAAATCAAACCATTGAAATTGCCAGACGAGATGAGTTGACTAAGGAAGTTGTTCCATCTCAACATTTGGTTGAACGTGTTATGCTTATCTTGACGGATATCCAAAAAAATCTTTATGAAAAAGCGTTGAAATTCAGAGAAGAAAATACTCATTATGTAGATAAGTGGGAAGATTTTGAACGAGCTTTAGATCGTGGAGGCTTTGTAATGGCTCATTGGGATGGAACACAGGAAACAGAGCAATTAATCAAAGAAAAAACGAAAGCCACCATTCGTGTTATTCCTTTCGATCAACCTGAAGAAGAAGGTAAGTGTATTTTAACGGGGAAACCTTCTAAACGTAGAGTTGCATTTGCTAGAGCTTATTGATGGTATGAAAAAGAGTTCACAAAGAGAATTTGAAGAGCTTCTTAACATCATTGAACGGTTAAGACGCGAATGTCCCTGGGATAAGAAACAAACTTTCGAAACATTGCGACATTTAACCATTGAAGAAGTTTTCGAGCTAAGTGAAACCATTCTAGAAAAGGATTATGATGGTTTAAAAGAAGAACTGGGAGATATTATTATGCATGTTGTTTTTTATGCTAGTCTTGCTAAAGAAAATGATCTTTTTGATATTGCCGATGTGCTGGATGAAATTAATAGGAAACTCATTCGCAGGCATCCGCATGTATTTGGGACAGTAGCGGTAAAAGATGAAAAAGATGTTCTGGAAAATTGGGAAAAAATTAAGTTAACTGAAGGGAAAAAAAGTGTTTTGGAAGGCATTCCTCGAAGCTTACCTCCTATCAACAAAGCTTATCGAGTGCAGGAAAAAGTTTCTTCAGTGGGTTTTGATTGGAATGATGTCCAGGATGTTTTAAACAAAGTGCAGGAAGAATTTCAAGAACTTAAGGAGGAGATAAAAAATAACGACCGAGATAGGATAAAAGAGGAGTTAGGTGATCTTTTGTTTTCCGTCATCAATTTAGCTCGATTTTTATCTATAGATCCTGAGGAAGCTTTGGAACAAACCAATAAAAAATTTATACAGCGTTTTAAAGAAGTAGAAATTCGTTTAAATGATGAGGGAAAATCTTTAGTTAATTCCTCACTAGGTGAGATGGACGATGTATGGAATAAAATAAAAAAAGAGGAAAAAACAAACAAATAAATCGTATTTTTGTATGTTGCAATAAACTAGTAAAGTACCAAAAAAACCATAAAATTATGGAGCTCATGTATCAAGACGAGAAATTAAAATGGCGTGATGAACTAAGGCAGGTTCGTGATCAAGTAAAACAAAAGCAATTAGACCCAACCACTGCCTACCAAAGATCCTTAGACATTCACCAGTTTTATACCAGTCAGGGATTAATTCCAAATGTTGATATTCTCAATGCACATTTACAGGTGTGTACAACACTAAGGGATGCAGAAAAAGTTTTGAGTTTATACAAAAAGTATAAAATTCGTAAAGATGTGACTACTTATAATACGTTGATTTCGCTTTCGGCAAGCTACCTGAATGCAGCTAAATTTTATTTTGAACTTGAAAAAGAAAAAATTCGACCTAACATTGTCACTTTAAATAGTTTGATTACTTTCTGTCAAAGTCTGGGACAAGCTAGAGAAATTATTCGCATAGTTTCTAAGAAAAAAATTAAGCTGAATAATAAGACCTACAATACATTGATGAGTATAACGCAAAATGATTCGATTAAATCTGAGTTGCTAGCTGAAATGTTAGAAAATGGGCTAGAACCCGATGAAATTACCTTTGCAACGATGATTGCTCACGCACAAAATTTTGATAATGCTTTGTCTTTCTTCCACACAATGAAAAATTATCAAATTTCTCCCTCAATGAGTACTTTTATAACTCTCCTTAAAAAAGCCAATTTGCCTGAAGAAGTAGATGAAGTTATTCATCTTTTTGAAGCGAGTGGGATTGAACCAACAGAAGCGTGGGAAAATCTTGTTTCCAGAAAGAAAGAAAAAGCAACCTTCAATTGAGATTTTTATTCAAAAGTAAAAGATAACCAAGTCATTTTTGAGCGAAGGTAGTCGATACTTTGAGCAAACGGTGTATTTTCTTTTTTAAGAACATTGACTACTCCAAAAGAAGTGCGGAGTTCAATACCAAATTTAAAATATTCGAGATAGAATTCTACACCAACGCCACCGTCTATGGTGAAATCGTGCGGTTTTACTTTTATGATATTCTCGTCAACTTGTTTTTTTTTAGATTGAGAGAGGAGATCGTAGCTATATTTTACACCGGTCAGGATATATGCACGAAAATTAACAATTCTATCTGTTTTGTATTTTAATAGAATGGGGAAATCAAGGAAAGCGGATTCAGCTCTTTTTGTTACTGAATGAGTAGAATCATCATATGAATAATGAATTTGATAAAAAAGTTGACGTTCTCCAAAAGAAAGCCCAGGATAGAAACGTATGTTAGCATTATTGGATAGTCTCAGATCACTTATGATGGTAATTTGAAACCCTTGTTGTGGATGAGGGATAATGGATTTTACAGAATCTACCTGAGGATTAAAAGGTTTTCGCTTAAGCGAAAAGTTCATTTGGTTTAACCCTAGGATAAAGCCAAAATGTATTGGATGATTGTCGAAGCGAGGTAAATTTTCTGGTTGATATGTTTGCGAAAACACATCATGAATACTCATTAAATTCAAAAAAAATAGTAGAAAAAGAAATTTTTTGAATACTTTGCATTTAGGCATATATAAACAAACGAAAATAAGAGGTATTTATTTTTAAATTTATTTTTTAAGCTTAAAAAAAGGCTGCAAATATATCTTGACAGCCTTTGTTAAATTATGCGTCTGCAGAATTATCCATTTTAAAATTGGGCGGAGGGACATTGGTGTCTTTAATTTCACCAAATACAGCTTCAAATTTTGAGATATTTTCAGCTAAAGCTAGCATTAATCTTTTAGCATGTTGAGGGGTCATTATTATTCTTGCTTTTACTTTTGCTTTGGGCATTCCGGGCATGATGTTTACGAAATCAATGATAAATTCTGCAAAAGAATGAGAAATGATGGCTAGGTTTGAATAAGTCCCTTCAGCAACATCAGCTGGAAGTTCTATATTGATTTCGTTTTCGTTTTTTTTGTTTTCCATAAGGGGATATTTTTAATTTTCAATGCTTTCTTTGGAAGCCATGAAAGACATGTATTCTTCCAAAGAACTTACAATCAGATTATCATATTTACGCATACCTGTTCCAGCAGGAATAAGGTGTCCTACGATCACATTTTCTTTTAGACCTAGCAATTTATCACGCTTAGCAGCGACGGCAGCTTCGGTAAGCACTTTAGTAGTTTCTTGGAAAGATGCAGCTGAAAGAACCGATTCTGTTTGAAGAGCAGCACGTGTAATACCTTGTAAAATTTGCTTTGCGGTAGCAGGTTTTGCATCTCGAGCTACGATGAGACGCTTATCTTTTCTTTTTAGCAGCGAATTTTCTTCACGAAGTTTGCGAGCTGTAATCAATTCGCCTGCTCTCACATTTTCGCTATCACCAGGATCTTCGACAAATTTCATGTTGAAAATGCGATCGTTTTCTTCTTGGAAAGCTGTTTTGTTAACTATTTCACCTTCAAGGAAGCGAGTATCACCTGGATCGACAATTTCAACCTTTCTCATCATTTGTCGAACAATGATTTCAAAGTGTTTGTCATTGATTTTTACACCTTGGAGACGATAGACTTCTTGTATTTCGTTTACTAAGTATTCTTGTACAGCTTTAGGACCTTTGATTTCTAGGATGGATTGTGGAGAAATTTCTCCATCAGAAAGAGGGGTTCCTGCTCGTATGAAATCATTTTCTTGAGCAAGGATTTGTTTTGTTGTAGGAATCAAATAAACCTTGCGTTCTCCAGTTTTAGAAGTGATGATTACTTCCTTATTTCCACGTTTGATTTTTGGGCCGAAAGATACAAATCCATCTATTTCAGCTATAACAGCGGGATCTGACGGGTTTCGAGCTTCAAAGAGTTCGGTGACTCGTGGGAGACCTCCTGTGATATCACCTGCTTTACCAAAGATACGAGGAATTTTAGCAAGTACTTGACCTTCTTTAACGTGTTCACCTTCGTTGACAACAATGTGAGCTCCCACAGGCAAGTCGTAACGTTTAAGTTCTTCTTTGGTGGAGGAGAGAATTTTAATAGCCGGGAGACGTGCTTTTTGACGGCTTTCAATGATAACTTTTTCTTCTAGACCTGTTTGTTCATCAGATTCTACCTTATAAGTTACATTTTCAATGATATCTTCAAAGCTTACTTTTCCAGAAACTTCTGAGATGATAAGAGCGTTGTAATTATCCCATTCACAAATGAGGGTGCCTTTTTGAATTTCCTGGTCATCATCTACATAGAGAAAAGCACCATAGGGAATGTGAGCACTTTGTAGGATTGCTTTTGTTTTGGGGTTTCGAATGTGCATTTCAGCTGAACGCCCCATTACACGCTTTACTTTTTCGCCTCGGTCATTGGTGGTTTCTACATAACGAAGTTCTTCAAACTCGATAATTCCATCGTATTTAGCAATGATTCGGTCTTCGATGGAAATGTTGGTAACGGCACCACCGATGTGGAAAGTACGAAGTGTAAGCTGGGTACCCGGTTCACCGATAGATTGAGCAGCAATTATACCAACAGCTTCGCCGATTTGAACCAATTTTCCTGTAGCCAGATTTCGACCGTAGCATTTAGTACATACACCATGCTTAGATTCACAGGTTAAAACGGAGCGTATTTCTACTTCTTCTATACCAGCATCCACGATTTTTTGAGCATATTCTTCGTTGATTTCAGTACCTTCAGGTACTAAGATTTCTCCTGTTTCTGGATGGGTAACATCATAAAGGGTAACACGCCCTAAAATCCTATCAAAAAGAGGTTCTACAATTTCTTCATTCTTTTTCAGAGCTCTGATGGTTAGACCACGCAAAGTTCCACAGTCTTCTTCCGTAATTACTACATCTTGTGCAACGTCTACAAGACGGCGAGTGAGGTATCCAGCATCTGCTGTTTTGAGAGCAGTATCAGCAAGACCCTTACGAGCACCGTGAGTTGAAATAAAATACTCAAGAACGGAGAGCCCTTCTTTGAAATTTGCTAAAATGGGGTTTTCAACAATTTCACCACCCGTAGATCCAGATCGTTGAGGTTTAGCCATAAGACCACGCATTCCACAGAGCTGACGAATTTGTTCTTTTGAACCACGAGCTCCCGAATCGAGCATCATGTAGACGGGATTAAATCCGTCGTTATCTTTTGAGAGGTGTTCAATCACATATTTAGTTAATTGATTGTTTGCATGGGTCCATTCATCGATTACCTGATTGTATCTTTCATTGTTGGTGATGAGACCCATGTTATAGTTATCCATAATTTGTTGAACAGCTTCATTTGCTTCTTGAATGAGTTTTTCTTTTTCAGGTGGGATAATTAAAGCGCCTAGGTTGAAAGATAGACCTCCCTTAAATGCCATGTAAAAACCAAGATCTTTTATGTCGTCTAAGAATTTTGCGGTAGTAACTGTGTCCGTTTTTTTCAAAACATCAGCGATGATATCTCGTAATGCTTTCTTGGTGAGAACAGTGTTAATAAAGGGGATTTGTTTAGGAACAACTTGATTGAATAGGACGCGACCGACTGTCGTTTCAATCATTTCTGTTGTGCCATCAGGCTGAGTAATTCTTACTTTTATGTAAGCATGTAAATCAGCTTTCTTTTCGTTGTAGGCGATAATAACTTCTTCGGGGGAATAACAAACCAGACCTTCACCTTTTACAGGTTTTTCTGGAGTACTACGTCTACCTTTTGTGATGTAATAGAGGCCGAGAACCATGTCTTGGGAGGGAACAGCAATGGGAGCACCATTAGCAGGGTTGAGAATATTATGTGTTGAAAGCATTAACATTTGAGCTTCAAGTATAGCTTCATGTGTGAGAGGAACATGAACAGCCATCTGGTCACCATCGAAGTCAGCGTTAAAAGCTGTACATACGAGTGGGTGGAGTTGGATAGCTCTACCTTCAATGAGTTTTGGTTGGAAAGCTTGAATACTTAATCTGTGAAGGGTAGGAGCACGGTTAAGTAATACAGGGTGCCCTTGTAATACATTTTCAAGAATTTCCCAAATAACGGGGTCTTTTCGTTCTACTACTTTTTTGGCAACTTTAACAGTCTTAACAATTCCACGTTCGAGCAATCGGCGTATGATAAAAGGTTTAAAAAGTTCGGCAGCCATTTCTTTGGGCAAACCGCATTCGTTCATTTTTAATTCAGGTCCCACAACAATAACCGAACGACCTGAGTAGTCAACGCGTTTCCCTAGAAGATTTTGTCTAAATCGTCCTTGTTTACCTTTTAAGCTATCTGCTAGAGATTTGAGTGGTCTATTGGATTCAGATTTGACAGCAGTTACCTTACGAGTGTTATCAAACAAAGCATCTACAGCTTCTTGAAGCATTCGCTTTTCATTCTTTAGAATGATGTCAGGAGCTTTTATTTCAATAAGTTTTTTTAATCGGTTGTTTCGAATAATGACACGACGATAAAGGTCGTTTAAATCTGAAGATGCAAAACGACCACCATCTAGTGGTACAAGAGGTCTGAGATCGGGGGGAATAACGGGGATAACTTTTAAAATCATCCATTCTGGGCGATTTGGTATACGGGTGTTACCTTCACGGAAAGATTCAATAATTTGAAGTCGTTTTAAGATCTCAATTTTCTTTTGTGTTGATGTTTCTTTGTTAGCAGCTAAGCGAAGTTCGCTTGCAAGTTTGTCTAGGTCAATTTTAGCCAGTAAATCATACAATGCTTCGGCACCCATTTTAGCAATAAACTTGTTGGGATCCTTATCGTCAAGAAGTTGGTTATCTTTTGGGAGTGAGTCTAGTATTTTTTGATATTCTTCTTCAGTTAATAAGTCCATTTCCTTGTAGCCCTCTTGGGCCATGATGCCTGGGTTAATGATAACATAGCGTTCATAGTAAATGATTTGTTCAACTTTTTTACCTGGTAATCCGAGTGTTAATGCTATTTTATTGGGCAAAGATCTAAAGAACCAAATATGAGCAACAGGGACAGTCAAAGTAATATGTCCCATTCTCTCACGACGAACTTTCTTTTCAGTTACTTCTACACCACATCTATCACAAACAATACCTTTGTAGCGAATTCTTTTGTATTTACCGCAAGCACATTCGTAGTCTTTTACGGGCCCAAAAATTTTTTCGCAGAAAAGACCATCTCTTTCTGGTTTGTAGGTACGATAATTTATTGTTTCTGGTTTTGTGACTTCACCGTGAGACATTTCTAGAATTTTTTCTGGTGAAGCCAGACTTATAATAATGCTTGAATAATTGCTTTTAATGCTTGGTTCTTTTCTGAATGCCATATGTTAATGATTATTCAAATGTTACATTTAAACCGAGTCCTCGCATTTCATTTACAAGAACGTTAAATGATTCGGGGACACCTATTTCTGATATGTTATCTCCTTTGACTATTGCTTCGTACGCTTTAGCCCTACCGACCACATCGTCGGATTTAATGGTAAGCATTTCACGTAAGGTATAAGCTGCTCCATAAGCTTCGAGGGCCCAAACTTCCATTTCACCAAATCGTTGACCACCAAATTGAGCTTTACCACCGAGAGGCTGTTGCGTGATCAGAGAGTAAGGACCGATGCTACGAGCATGCATCTTATCGTCCACAAGGTGATGGAGTTTCATCATATAAATAACACCTACGGTTGCTGGTTGGTCAAACTTATCACCCGTTTCTCCATCGTAGAGGTAGACTTGGCCATTTTCTGGTAGACCTGCTTTCTTTAGATATTCGTTAATTTCATCTAACGTTGCTCCATCAAAAATTGGTGTTTCGAATTTCACACCTAATTTTTTACCAGCCCAACCAAGAATGGTTTCATAAATTTGCCCTAAGTTCATTCGGCTGGGAACGCCCAGAGGATTAAGCACAATATCGACGGGTGTGCCATCTTCAAGGTATGGCATATCTTCTTCACGGACGATTTTAGAGACAATACCTTTGTTTCCGTGACGACCTGCCATTTTATCACCTACACGCAATTTACGTTTTGTAGCCACGTAAACTTTAGCTAATTTTACAATACCAGCAGGCAATTCATCTCCAACTTGAATGGTAAACTTGCTGCGTTGCAATTGCCCAAGATGTTCTTTATATTTAATTTCGTAATTATGTAGCAATTGTACAATCCATTTGTTGGTTTGTTCATCATCCGTCCAGTTATACGGGTTAAGATCAAGAAAATCACCTATTTTATTGATAACTTTTGCTGAAAACTTAACCCCTTTCGGAACTATCAGTTGTTTGAATTTTGTATAAACACCTTGAGATGTTTTACCATCGATGAGTAATAGTAACTTTTCAATAAGTTTTTTGCGAAGTTCTTTAACGTTCTTTTCAAACTCGCTTTCCAATTGTTTAATCAGTAATTCTTCTTTCGCTTTATTTTTTCTATCTTTGAAAGCTATGCTATAGAGTTTTTTATCAATAACGACACCTTTGAGCCCTGGAGGAGCTTTAAGAGAAGCATCTTTTACATCGCCTGCTTTATCGCCAAAAATAGCACGTAAAAGTTTTTCTTCAGGGGTTGGATCAACTTCTCCTTTGGGAGTTATCTTCCCTATCAGAATATCACCTTCTTTTACTTCAGCTCCTATGCGGATAAGACCATTGTTATCAAGATTTTTAAGTGCTTCTGAACTAACATTTGGAATGTCGTTCGTGAGTTCTTCATATCCGTGTTTTGTTTCACGGACTTCCATAGAAAATTCATCAATATGAATAGATGTAAAAAGGTCTTCTTTTAAAACTCGTTCAGAAATTACAATAGCATCTTCAAAATTGTAACCTTTCCATGGCATGAAGGCTACAAGAAGATTTCGACCCAGTGCTAGTTCTCCTTCAGCCGTAGCATAACCTTCGCAAAGGACTTGACCTTTTGAAACTCGATCGCCTTTCTTGACGATTGGTTTTAAGTTAATAATGGTATTTTGATTGGTTTTTGCAAACTTAGTAAGTTCGTAAGTTTTTATGTCTTCATCAAAGGAAATGAGTCTTTCAATATCTGATCTATCATAGCGAATGGTGATTTTTTGAGCATCAACATATTCAACTACACCGTCGTATTCAGCATTAATAAGTACTTTGCTATCTTGAGCAACACGAGCTTCAAGGCCAGTTGCAACGATTGGAGTTTCAGGACGAATGAGAGGTACAGCTTGACGCATCATGTTAGAACCCATCAAAGCACGGTTAGCATCATCGTGTTCGAGGAAAGGAATAAGTGATGCGGAGATGGAAGCTATTTGGTTTGTAGCAACATCGATGAGGTCAATTTCTTCTTTGTCAACGATAGGATAGTCTGCCATGTAGCGGACCTTGACTTTATCGACTAGAATGTTACCTTCTTCGTCATAAGGTGTATTAGCTTGAGCAATTTTTTTATCTTCTTCATCTTCTGCAAAGAAATATGTTGGGGGAGAGGTCAAATCAACTTTTCCGTTAATCACTTTTCTATAGGGAGTTTCGATAAAACCAAGTTCGTTTATTTTTGCGTAAACGCAAAGAGAAGAAATTAGACCAATATTGGGACCTTCTGGAGTTTCGATTGGGCAGAGACGTCCATAGTGTGTGAAGTGAACGTCACGCACTTCAAATCCTGCGTGTTCACGTGTTAATCCACCAGGACCTAAAGCAGAAATTCTTCGTTTATGAGTTAATTCAGAAAGTGGGTTGGTTTGATCCATGAATTGAGATAGCTGGTTCGTCCCAAAGAATGAGTTGATAACTGAAGAAAGGGTTTTTGCGTTTATGAGGTCGATGGGGGTAAATACTTCATTATCACGCACATTCATACGCTCACGTATGGTTTTTGCCATACGTGCTAGTCCAACTCCAAATTGAACATAAAGCTGTTCGCCTACAGTACGTACACGGCGATTGCTTAGATGATCAATGTCATCAACTTCAGCTTTGCTATTGATTAATTGGATGAGGTATTTAATAATGTCAATGATATCTTCCTTGGTTAGAACACGCTGGTCAAGATCATCGGTCTTACGTCCGAGTTTTTTATTGATTCGATATCTTCCAACTTCACCGAGGTCGTAACGCTTGTCTGAGAAGAATAATTTTTCTAATGTACCACGAGCGGTTTCATCATCTGGTGGCTCAGTATTTTTAAGTTGTTGATAAATGTAGGAGAGAGCTTCTCTTTCATTGTTGGCGGGATCTTTATCTAATGTGTTGAAAATCACGCTATATTCAGCGCTGTTTTGAGCATGCAGCAGGATGGTTTTTACGCCACTTTCAAGAATTATATCAATGTGTTTTTCTTCTAAGATGGTATTACGTTCGATGAGTACCTCTGTTCGTTCAATGGTAATTAATTCACCAGTGTCTTCGTCAACAATGTCTTCAAACCAAGTTTTTACAACGCGTGCTGCTAATTTTCTTCCGAGTTCCTTCTTTAAATTTGCTCTGGAAACCTTTACTTCTTCGGCAAGATTGAAAATTTCAAGAATTTGTTTATCTGTTTCGAAACCAAGAGCACGGAGTAGGGTAGTGATGGGTATTTTCTTTTTTCTTTCAATGTAAGCATACATTACATTGTGAATATCAGTGGCGAATTCCATCCACGAACCCTTCAAAGGGATGATTCGCGCAGAATAAATAAGTGATCCATTAGGGTGTCTACTTGTTCCGAAGAAAACTCCAGGGCTACGGTGTAACTGTGAAACAATTACACGCTCTGCGCCATTTATAATAAAAGTTCCCTTACTTGTCATGTAAGGGATCATGCCTAAATATACATCTTGCGTCGTTGTTTCAAAATCTTCGTGTTCTGGATCTGTACAAGAAAGAGACAACTTTGCTTTTAAAGGGACAGCGTAAGTTAAGCCTCTTTCAATACATTCTCTTTCGGTGTATCGAGGTGGATCTATGTAATAATCAATAAATTCGAGAACAAAATTGTTTCTTGTATCGGTAATAGGAAAGTTTTCCTTAAAGACTTTGTAAAGTCCTTCGTTTTTTCTTTGGTCAGGGGTTGTTTCTAATTGAAAAAAATTCTTAAAAGATTTAATTTGAATTTCCAGAAAATCTGGATATTCTGCTGGCTTTGTTTTTGCAAATGATATTCTTTTGGATGCCACGTTTGTTGTTTTTTAATTGATTACCAATAAGGAAAAAGACCTCAACCTATGGATGAGGTCTTTTGGTATGTAAAAAATGAAAAAAAATTACTTGATTTCAACTTCAGCTCCAGCTTCTTCAAGGGTCTTTTTAAGAGCTTCAGCTTCGTTCTTGCTGATTTTTTCCTTGATGGGCTTTGGAGCAGAGTCAACCAATTCCTTTGCTTCTTTTAAGCCAAGGCTGGTCATTTCTTTAACAAGTTTAACAACATTTAATTTGTTGAGACCAGCGCTTTTGAGAATAACGTCGAATTCTGTTTTTTCTTCAACGGGTTCAGCTGCTGCAGCTGTTGCTCCGCCAGCAACCATAGCAACAGGTGCTGCTGCCGGTTCGATACCATACTCATTTTTTAAAACTTCGAGAAGTTCGTTAACTTCCTTTACGGTAAGATTTACCAATTGTTCAGCTAAGGCTTTAATGTCGGCCATTGTTATTTTATTTTTTGGTTTAACAATTATGATGATTTTTTTTCAGCAAGGGTTTTTAAAACACCTGCAATATTACTTACGTTGGCTTGCAATGTGGATAATAGCTTGTTCATAGGTGATTGTAAAGCAAGTACAACATCTGCAATGAGTTCATTCTTAGTTTTGAGGTTCATTAAGAAATCCAGTTGGTTGTCTCCTACAACGATCATTTCCATTACATAAGCCCCTTTAAAAATAGGTTTGTCTGCCTTTTTTCTGAATTCTTTAATAACTTGTGCAGGGGCTTTGGGTGCTTCGGAGATCATTATTGAAGTTGGCCCATTCAGTACGGGCATGAGTTCATCAAGATTTTTACCTGATTGTTGAAAAGCTTTTTTTAGAAGTGTATTTTTAACGACAGTTAATTTGACATTCTTATTAAAGCAAAGTTTACGCAATTGTTGCGTTTGTGCTGCGTTGAGTCCACTTATATCTGCTAAATAAAAATTTTCAGTATTTTTTAGTAATTCTGTTAGTTCTGCAATAATTTTACTTTTTTCTTCTCTTGTTCTCATGGATTAATTTTTTGACAATTAACTTGTGACGCTCTTGGTATCAATTTTAATACTTGGACTCATGGTGCTTGACATGTGAATGCTTTTCAAGTAAGTCCCTTTAGCAGCTGAGGGACGAAGTTTTATAATTGTTGAAAGTAATTCACGAGCGTTTTCTTCTAGTTTCTTGGGATCGAAAGAAACTCTTCCGATGCTTGCATGAATAATTCCGTATTTATCGACTTTAAAGTCAATTTTACCAGCTTTAACATCTTTTACAGCTTTGGCAACATCCATCGTTACAGTGCCTGTTTTGGGGTTAGGCATAAGTCCACGTGGTCCTAAAATTTTACCCAACGGTCCGAGCTTTGGCATTACATTCGGTGTGGTGATGATGACATCAACGTCCGTCCACCCTCCTTTGATTTTTTCAATATATTCATCAAGTCCTACATAGTCAGCACCAGCTTGTTTAGCTTCTTCTTCTTTGTCGGGTGTGCAAAGCACTAGTACTCGGACGGTTTTGCCAGTACCGTGTGGAAGCGTCACGGTACCTCTCACCATTTGATTAGATTTTTTAGGGTCTACACTAAGTCTAACATCAAGGTCTACTGAAGCATCAAAATTAGTATAGGTAATGTCTTTCACCAACTTACATGCTTCTGATAATGGATAGAGTGCGTTTTTATTATATTTAGCTAGGACGTTTCTACGTTTTTTTGGTATTCGTGCCATATGATTTTTATTTTAATTGAAAAGGAGGTTCTCCTTCAATGGTTATACCCATGCTTCTAGCTGTTCCAGCAACCATTTTCATTGCTGATTCAAGGGTAAAACAATTAAGGTCACTCATTTTTTCTTCAGCAATTGTTCGTACTTGATCCCATGTTACTTTTCCAACTTTTTTTCGGTTGGGTTCACCCGAACCTTTGGATATCTTAGCTGCTTCCATTAATTGAACAGCTACTGGAGGATTTTTAACAATGAAATCAAAAGACTTGTCTTTATAAACAGTTATAACGACAGGAATTAATTTACCTGCTTTATCCTGTGTACGAGCGTTGAACTGCTTGCAAAATTCCATGATGTTCACGCCCTTAGCTCCTAAGGCAGGCCCTACCGGAGGCGAAGGATTGGCTGCTCCTCCTTTGATTTGTAACTTAATAATACCAGCAACTTCTTTAGCCATTGATGTGTATATTTTTAATATTCTTTTTCAACTTGAGAAAAACTTAATTCAACAGGAGTTTTTCTTCCAAAAAGTTTTACCATAACTTTAAGTTTCTTCTTTTCTTCATTAATTTCCTCGATAGTACCTATAAAATTAGTAAAAGGTCCATCAATAATTTTCACACTTTCTCCAACAACAAAAGATTCGTAAAGCTCTTCTCCCTTTAAGGCTAATTCATCGACTTTACCTAAAATTCTTTTTACTTCAGCTGGACGCATAGGTGTAGGAGTTCCTCCCGTACCAAGAAAGCCATACACTCCTGGAATTTCTCTTATAGTATCTATGATTTCAGGTTCAAGAATAGCCTCAATTAATATATAACCTGGGAAAAAATTTCTTTCCTTTATAATTTTTTTCCCATTTCTTGTTTGAAAGACCTTTTCAGTAGAAATAAGTACTTGAAAAATTTTATCTTGTAACCCTTTACGGGTTATTTCATTTTCAATATATTGCTTTACTTTTTTTTCTGCTCCACTTGACACCCTCAGGACATACCATTGTTTAGCTTCCTCTGTCATTGCCACTCGCCTCCTTCGTTTTAAAATAGGCTATAAATTAATTCAAGTCCGTATTTAAATGTTACATCAATGGTAAGAACAACAACAGCAAGAATTAGTGAAGCAATTGAAACAACGATGGCACTATCCATAAGTTCATTCCACGTTGGCCACGAAACTTTATAAACCATCTCATTATAAGTTTCCTGTATATAAGCTATTATTTTTTTCATTTTTTTATTTTTGCACGGGTGGTAGGAATCGAACCCACAGCCTACGGTTTTGGAGACCGTCGCTCTACCAATTGAGCTACACCCGTAACACCATTATTTTTAATCAAGAATTTCAGTTACTTGGCCTGCTCCAACGGTCCTACCGCCTTCACGAATAGCAAAACGGAGACCTTTATCCATAGCTACTTCAGTGATCAAGTTAACAGTAATGCTAACGTGGTCACCAGGCATTACCATCTTGACACCTTCAGGAAGTGTAATTTCTCCTGTTACATCAGTTGTTCTGAAATAGAACTGGGGTCGATAACCATTAGTGAAAGGAGTATGTCTACCACCTTCTTCTTTGGTCAAGGTAACGACTTCTGCTTTAAATGATTTATATGGTTTTATGGTTCCTGGCTTTGCTACAACCATACCACGGCGAATATCCGTTTTTTCAATTCCACGGAGTAGCAAACCTACGTTATCACCAGCTTCACCACGATCCAAAATTTTTCTGAACATTTCAACGCCAGTAACAACCGATTTCAAAATATGGCCAAAGCCAATGATTTCAACAGGGTCACCTGTTGTAATAACACCCGTTTCTATTCTTCCCGTAGCAACTGTACCGCGACCTGTAATAGAGAATACGTCTTCAACCGGCATTAAGAAATCTTTGTCAATATCACGTTTGGGTAATGGTATGTAGTTATCAACAGCGTCCATGAGTTCATAAATCTTTTCTACCCACTTAGGTTCTTTGTTCAAAGCACCTAATGCTGAACCACGGATAACTGGAGCGTTGTTGCCATCAAAACCGTAGAAATTGAGGAGGTCACGTACGTCCATTTCAACGAGGTCTAACAATTCGGGGTCATCTACTAAGTCAACTTTGTTCATGAATACAACGATAGCAGGCACACCTACCTGACGTGCCAAGAGGATGTGTTCTCTTGTTTGAGGCATGGGACCGTCGGTTGCAGCAACAACAAGAATAGCTCCGTCCATTTGAGCAGCACCTGTAACCATGTTTTTAATGTAGTCAGCGTGACCCGGGCAGTCGATGTGAGCATAGTGTCTCTTTTCTGTTTCATATTCTACGTGAGCAGTATTAATAGTGATACCTCTTTCCTTTTCTTCTGGAGCATTGTCAATAGAGTCGAAAGAACGATACTGAGCCAAACCTTTCTCTGAAAGCACCAAAGTAATAGCTGCTGTCAATGTTGTCTTACCGTGGTCGATGTGACCAATCGTACCAATGTTTACGTGTGGTTTCGTGCGTTCGAATTTTTCTTTTGCCATGTTTGTTTCAATTTTAATGAATTGTTATCATTTCATTTGAGCCTTTGGCGAGAGTTGAACTCGCGACCCCTTCCTTACCAAGGAAGTGCTCTACCCCTGAGCTACAAAGGCTTACGAGCGGACGACGGGATTCGAACCCGCTACCTAAAGCTTGGAAGGCTTTCGCTCTGCCAAATGAGCTACGTCCGCTTGTGTGGGGGGAGAAGGATTCGAACCTCCGAAGGCATACGCCAGCAGATTTACAGTCTGCCCCATTTGACCACTCTGGTATCCCCCCGTATATTTCAACGAGCCGATGGAGGGACTCGAACCCCCGACAAGCTGATTACAAATCAGCTGCTCTACCAACTGAGCTACACCGGCTTCTTTCCCTTTATATCATGCATTTTTTAAATGCATTTACATGATTGGGGTTGCAAAATTATAAACTTTTTTCGAATTACAAAATGTTTTTCAAAAAAATTACATTTTTTTCTCTTTATGCTTGGTTATTTGCTTTTTTAACGCATCTACTGCAAGGTCAATAGCTTCTTGGTATGTTTTACATTGTTTTTTGACAAATAAATCATTGCCCGGAACAACAAGCTTTATTTTAACGATTTTATCTTGTTGATCATCGGATTTGCTTTCTTTTAAGATCACTTCCGATTCTATGATTTTTTCGTAGTAAAAAGAAAGTTTTTCGACTTTTTCTGTTACATAGGCTTTGAGATCTTCATCTGCCTTGAAATTAACTGCACTAATTTTTACTTTCATATACTTGCCCTCCTATGATTTTGGATGAAATTTTTCATACATTGATTTAAGATGTGCCAAATTGGCGTGTGTGTAAATCTGAGTAGCATTTAAACTTGCGTGCCCTAAAAGTTCTTTGATAGCATTGATGTCTGCACCTTCTTCAAGTAAATGTGTCGCAAATGTATGACGAAGTAAGTGTGGATTTTTTTTAGATGAATGGGTGTAAGTGGTAATAAAATCTGAAACAATTCTGTATATCAACCGTTGATATAATGGTTTTCCTTGATTTGTCAAAAAAAGATTAGGTGTAGAAATGGATGGAAATGTTTTATTTCTGATTAATATGAAAAGTTTAATTTCATCAAGAAAAGAGTCATCCACAGGAATTATTCTTTGTTTGTTTCTTTTACCCGTTACTTTAATTTCCTTTTTTGAGAAATCGATATCTTCAATGTAAAGATGTATGAGTTCACTTACTCGCATGCCTGTTGCATATAGCGTTTTAAAAACCATTAAGTCTCGAGCTGTTTCATACGGAGTAGTTTCATCTAATGACCAACTAATGATGTTCCTTATTTGTTTTTTATCTATGTAGCTGGGAAGCTTTTTGGATTTTTTGGGTAAAGAAACATCCACCACTGGAGTTTTAGTTATGTAATTGTTTTTACGCAAAAAAGAATAAAAAGTTGTGATAGCTGTTTTTTTTCTCCGAAGCGTTGTAGGGGAAATATTTTGAAAAGCAAGTTCAGCGAGCCATGATCTGATGACAAATGATTTTATGGTTAAGAAATTTTCTTGGGGATAATGATCTTCGAGATATTGTCGAAATTGTAAAAGATCAGTACGATAAGCTTTAATAGTATGCTGAGAATACCGCTTTTCTTTTTGCAGATAAGCAAGGAAAGCTTCGATTAACATATTTTAAAAAGAATTACCCGCCACTTGGCGGGATAAAAGATACAACTTTTTTTAAGAACAAGCCTAATTGTTGTTTTGTTGCGAAATCATTCGTTGGATAAAAAGTGCACGTGATCTCATTTCTCTTCTTCTTTCAGAAGGTTTAATGTAGTGTTGACGTCTACGTAATTCACGTACTAAACCTGTTTTTTCAAATCTTCTTTTTAACCTTTTTAAAGCTTTATCGATTGTGTCGCCTTCTTTTAATTGTACGATAATCATATGTTTAGCTCCTTTTTTGCAAAATTACAAAAAATTGAAATTATTGTTTAAGAGATTCTTTTAATTCTTTCATTTTTTTTGCTTTTTCTGGCATCTGGAGATAGTTGTAAAGTTTGTACAGAACATCAATTAAACTCGTTTCTTTAGGATTTAATTCAAGAGCTTTCTCAAAGTAGGGAAGTGCTTTTTGCCAGTAATCCAAATATTTGGCCTTGGCTTTTTCGTATTCATCCTGTGCATCGTAGGGTAGAGAGGAAGCGTATTGATAAACTTCAACCCCTAAGTTGAAATATAAAGCTCCTAAGTTGTAGATGGCATCGAAATAATTAGGTTTTAACTCAATGGCTTTTTGATAAGCATGTATTGCTTCTTGTATCATTCTTTCCTTTTCTTCAGGATTAGTGATGGTCGAAATAAGTTTATCATAATTGGCACCAATAGCATAATACAAAGTTGGATTGGAGGGATCTTTTTGGATAGCTTTTTGTAAAATTTCTTGAGCTTTTTTTACATTGTTGCTTTTCAAATAATAGTTAATTTCAATAATTAGCATAGGAACTGAGTCAGGGAAAATTGTACGACCTCGATTAATAATTTTCTTGGCATTTGAAGTATCATTTTTCGACAGATATAAGTTCGAAAGAAGAATGTATGCATTTAAATTTTTAAATTTATTTTTGATAACCTCGTTAAGATTTTTAATAGTTGTTGAAGTATCATTCAAGGTAAGAGCTGCTAAAGCAATATTGTAGCATGAAGCATTGTAAGTAGAGGTAGAATCTTGAGCTGCACCACGCTTGGTTTCAGCTTTCTTGGCTAATTCAAAATATTTGATAGCACTTTGAAAATCTTTATTTTGATATTTATCGACGCCAAGGTTGTAATATTCTTCAGCTACATATTTTAAACCAATCTTAGGTGAAGCGGGATCTACGGTAGGCATATAAAATTCAGGATCTAATTGAATAGCTTTGTCGTAGCTTGCAAAAGCTGAGTCAAGTGGAGAGACTGCAAGATTCTTATATTTTTCTTCTTTGGTAAGATGAATGGCTAAATAAATGTTACCTCTATATAACCATGTTTTTGCTTGATTCATGGTCTGAGGGTGAGTTGTTGCAGGTTCAATATTCTGTAAGGCTTTGTCAAGTTTCCCCTGACGAAGGTAGTTGAATGCACTAACTACAAATTGATTTTGGCTCCATAAAATGGATACCACCAACATTAAAACAAAACTTAAAAATTGCTTTTTCATATAGGTTCAATTTGTTTTAAAGATTACAAATTTACTGCCAAACTTATTCATCGTTAAGTTGTTCAGAAACAATTTTTGCAACGGAGGCGATGGCATCAATTTCATTGAGTTGAAGGAGTTTGACGCCTTGTGTTGCTCGGCCTTGGATGGGGAGATCTTTAACTTTTATACGAATAGCAGTCCCACTGGTATTGATGATCATTAATTCATCTTCATCTTTAACGGCATGTATGGCTATGAGAGCTCCTGTTTTTTCTGTGATTTGTAAGGTTTTTACCCCTTTTCCTCCTCGATTTGTAATACGATAGTCTTCTACAGGTGAGCGTTTTCCGTAACCTTTTTCAGATACTACCAGCACTTGGCTTTGAGGATCTTGTATGCATACCATGCCAATAACTTTATCTTGTTCGTTTTGTAAGGTAATAGCTTTGACGCCGGTAGCATTTCGTCCCATTGGGCGAACTGTGGTTTCGTTAAAACGAATAGCTTGCCCACTACGGGTTGCAATAATTACTTCACTTTTCCCATCCGTTAGTTCGGCTTGAATTAATGTATCTTCTGGACGGATATTGATTGCGATAATACCGGTTTGTCTGGGACGGCTATATGCTTCAAGACTTGTTTTTTTGATGATCCCCTGTTCAGTGCAAAGAATGATGTAATTATTTTTTATGTAATCCTCATCAGCCAAATCTTTTGTATTAATAATAGCTTGTATTTTGTCGTCAGGTTCGATAGCAATTAAGTTTTGTACGGGTCTACCTTTTGTGATTCGGCCTCCTTCTGGAATTTCAAAAACTCGTAACCAGTAAACTTTTCCTTTCTGTGTAAAGAAAAGCAAATAATCGTGGTTAGAAGCGATGTAAAGGTGTTCGAGAACATCTTCCTCTTTAACATCACTGGCTTTTAATCCCTTTCCTCCACGGTTCTGAGTGCGGTATTCATTTAAGGAGGTTCTTTTAATATATCCTTTTTGAGAAATAGTGATGACAACTGTTTCGTTGGGGATGGTGTCTTCTATTCTAAATTCACCTGCTTGGTATACGATATCTGTGCGAGGCTCATCGGCAAATTTTTCTTTGAGTTCAAGTAGTTCATCTTTAATGATTTGCATCCGCAAAGGTTCTTCTGCTAGTACACGTTTATACCATTCAATTTTTTGCAAAAGATCTTGATATTCGTGTTGCAATTTTTCTCGTTCTAGTCCAATGAGTGAACGAAGCCGCATATCTACGATGGCACGTGCTTGTATGTCAGTCAAGTTGAATTCTTGCATGAGCCTATCACGGGCTGTTTCGACCGTATCACTGGAACGGAGGATTTCTATAATGCGATCAATGTTGTCGAGGGCTATGAGGAGCCCTTCGAGAATGTGAGCTCTTTTTTCTGCTTCTCTTAGCTCATATTGTGTTCTGCGAACTACGACTTGGTGACGATGTTCAACGAAATAACGAAGTAAGTCTTTTAAATTCAAAAGCATTGGGCGGCCGTGGACGAGAGCAATGTTGTTCACATTAAAAGCTGATTGTAAGGGGGAATGCACATAGAGCTGATTGATGATGACGTTCGGAATAGCGTCTTTTTTTAGTTCAAGAACAATGCGAATACCTGATTTATCACTTTCATCTCGAATATCAGTAATTCCTTCAATTTTTTCTTCGCTCGCTAGGTCAGCTATTTTTTTGATGAGTTCAGCTTTGTTGACTTGATAGGGAATGGATTTTATGACGAGATAAGGTTTTCCGTGAATTTCTTCTGCATCAACTTGGCCACGAATGATGATCTTACCTCGACCTGTGTGATAAGCTTCTTTGACACCTTCATATCCATAGATGATGCCTCCTGTTGGGAAATCAGGTCCTTTGATGTATTTCATGAGCTCATCGATAGTAATTTCAGGGTTGTCAATATAAGCTATGAGACCATCTACTACTTCACTCAGGTTATGAGGAGGCATGTTAGTTGCCATACCCACAGCAATACCACTGGCGCCGTTAATAAGAAGATTTGGCACTTTAGCAGGTAGAACAGTAGGCTCTTGCAAAGTATCATCAAAGTTTAATTGAAAGTCTACGGTTTCTTTATCAATGTCAGCAAGCATTTCTTCAGCAATTTTCTGCAGCCTAGCTTCAGTATAACGCATGGCAGCGGGATTATCACCGTCGATAGAGCCGAAGTTACCTTGTCCTTCAATGAGTGGATATCGCAAAGACCATTCCTGAGCCATTCTAACCATGGCATCGTAGACAGAACTATCCCCGTGAGGGTGATATTTTCCAAGGACTTCTCCAACGATACGAGCAGACTTTTTGGTAGGTTTAGACGAAAGAACGCCTAATTCATACATTCCATAAAGAACACGACGTTGCACGGGTTTCAATCCGTCGCGTACATCAGGAAGAGCTCGAGAGACGATGACGGACATACTGTAATCGATGTATGCCGTCTTCATTTGTTCTTCAATGTTTATTTTTATTATTCTTTCGCCTTTGATTTCTTGTTCACTCATTTTAAATCCTCACTCTCCATTTGTAAATTCGCTGCGAAATTACAAAAAAATGGAAAAGCAAATGATGCTAAGCAAAATCGTTATTTCTTTCCTAAAAAAACTATACTTTTGTAAAAGAAATTTATTCATATGGAAGCTAAGTTTTCACAGCAGCTTATTGAAATTATTTACTACAGCAACGAAGAAGCTCATAGACTGGGGAGTAAGTATTTGATGACAGAGCATCTTTTTTTAGGTCTTCTTCGTGAAGGGAAAGGATTGGCTATTGAAATTTTACGTGGATATCAGCTGGATTTTGTTCAATTAAAAAAGGAAATTGAAAAAATTGTACAACAAAATAGTGAAGGAACACAGGTAAAAAGAACAACCTCAACTTCTATCCCCATTTCTCGTGAAGCTGATCAGATCGTACGTCTTTCTCTTTTTTTAGCGCATGATTTCCGTTCAAATTATGTGGAAACAGAACATTTATTGCTTGCTATCTTAAAAGAAGGAAATAATTCGGTGGCAAAACTCTTGAATGAAAAAGGAATTACTTATGCTCATGTTTATTCGCAAGTGAGAAAACATTATGAACAATTTGGTGATGTTGATTTTACAAAGAAAGAATCTGAGCAGATGGATTTTGAAGATTCTTTTTCCATGGATGATGATGAAGATGAGGGTAGCATGTTTTCTGGGTCAACTCGCAAAAGTGGGGAAACTAAATCTAAAACTCCTGTACTTGATAATTTTGGGAGAGATCTTACTCGACTTGCCATGGAAAATAAGCTAGACCCTATCGTGGGTCGGGAGAGGGAACTTGAGCGAATTGCTCAAATTTTAAGTAGAAGAAAGAAAAATAATCCGGTGCTAATTGGCGAGCCTGGTGTAGGGAAGTCTGCTATTGCCGAAGGGTTGGCTATCCGCATTGCTGAACGAAAAGTGCCACGTATTTTGCAGAATAAAAGGCTTGTTATGCTTGACCTGGCAGCTCTTGTAGCTGGTACAAAGTATAGGGGCCAATTTGAAGAACGAGTTAAGGCTTTGCTGAGTGAGCTTGAAAAGAATCCCGATGTTATTTTGTTTATTGATGAAATACATACCATTGTTGGGGCAGGGGGAGCAAGTGGTTCTCTCGATGCATCCAACATGTTCAAGCCTGCTTTAGCACGTGGAGAAATTCAGTGTATTGGTGCTACAACTTTAGATGAATATCGAAATTACATCGAAAAAGATGGGGCTTTAGAGCGTCGTTTCCAGAAAGTCATAATTGAGCCAACTACTGTTGAAGAAACCATTGAGATTCTCAAGAAAATAAAATCACGATACGAAGATCATCATTTGGTTTACTATACGGATGAGGCTATTGAAGCATGTGTTACCTTAAGTGAACGTTATATAAGTGATAGGGCTCTTCCTGACAAAGCTATTGATGTAATGGACGAAGCTGGAGCTAGAGTTCACTTGAAAAACATTCATGTGCCCCAGGAAATTCTTGAGTTGGAACAGCAGATTGCTGAAGTAAGAGAAAAGAAGGCCGAAGTAATTAAGGCTCAGCGTTATGAAGAAGCAGCGAGGTTGCGAGATAAAGAGAAGAAACTAATTGAAGCTTTAGAGCAAGCCAATGAACGTTGGAATGAAATTGCCTCACAGCATCGTGAACTTGTAACTGAAGAAGATGTGGCTGAAGTGGTAGCTATGATGACGGGTATTCCTGTTGCTCGTATTGCTCAGAATGAAAGCGAACGACTCATGAAGATCGAAGAAGAATTAAAAGCAAAAGTAATCGGTCAGGACGAAGCTATTCATAAAATTGCTAGTGCTATTCGACGTAATCGGGTTGGACTGAAAGATCCAAAACGTCCCATAGCCAGCTTTATTTTCCTTGGTCCTACGGGCGTTGGGAAAACCTACTTAGCTAAGGTACTAGCCAAGTATCTATTTGATACGGAAGATGCTTTGATTCGTGTGGATATGAGTGAGTATATGGAAAAATTTGCTGTTTCTCGCTTGATTGGTGCTCCTCCGGGCTATGTGGGCTATGAAGAAGGAGGGCAACTTACCGAAAAGGTTCGTCGGAAACCTTTTAGCGTGGTCTTGCTGGATGAGATAGAAAAAGCCCATCCGGATGTCTTTCATCTTCTTTTACAAGTTTTGGATGAAGGTCATCTTACGGATAGTTTAGGTCGGAAGGTTGATTTTAAGAATACCATCATTATTATGACGAGCAATATTGGAACTCGTCAGTTAAGAGAATTTGGTCAAGGAGTGGGTTTTGCAACCCAAGCACGTGAGCAATCCAAAGCAAATTATGCAAAAGGCGTCCTCGAAGCTGCTCTTAAAAAAGCTTTTGCTCCAGAATTTTTGAATCGAATCGACGACATCGTTATTTTCAATAATTTAACCAAAGAACAAGTTCAACAAATCATTAAACTTGAGCTTTCAGGTTTGTTTGAACGACTTAAAGAAAAGCGTATAGAGCTTGAAATTACTCCTGAGGCTATGAACTTTATCATAGAAAAAGGATGGGATCCTACTTTTGGCGCTCGTCCACTAAAACGAGCAATTCAGAAATATATTGAAGTTCCTTTGGCTGAAGAAATTATTCGACAAAATATTTATTCCGATGCTCATATCAAATTTGATTATTTCGAGGGACAGGAAGAACTTTCGATTTTTATTGTATCGAAAAAAGAAACACAACCTCAAGACAATGAGCTAAAAGAAGATTCTGAGTCGCAAATCTCCTGAACCACGACTCATGGTATGAGAAGAATCCTAATAGTTTTCAATTTACTTGTAGTTGTTCTTTTTGTAACCATATGGGGGGTGCTAATTTTTTCTCAAAAACGATTTGCAAGCAGCGGTTTTGAGCCTGTTCGAGGGATAAAAAAAGAATTTATTCATTTTTCTTCGCGTTTTCCTTATGTTTTTTTTCGAGGCAAAACTCTAATGGGGTTTGCTATTTCAAGAAAGGACACTACAAGCTGTGCGGGTTTATGGAAATTTTCGATACTCCACCCTAGTGTACAATATTTTTTATTACCTGATTCTTTGCGTTTTAAAAAAGTAATTTCCTTGTTGCCTTTGAGGAGTGGGTTTTATCAACTTCTTACTCAGATGACTGATAGCACTTATTCATTTTTTTATTTGGATTCAACGCTTATTCTTGGGAAAAAATTTAAACTTGCGACACCTATTTTATCAGTAACGAACTATAAGAATAAACTCTGGATTTTTACGCAAGGTGAAAAAGAAATAGGTATTAAAGCTTTGTATTTTAATGCGGATACTTTTTTTACCAAGACGTATAAGCTGCCAAGTTTTTTTAAGTTTATTTCAAGATTAGCTGGTGTTATAGTGGATGGAAAAAAAATAAAATTTCTTTATTATACAACGCATTACAATAAAGATGGAACTTGGATTCGGTATGACACTTCAAAAATGGCTTATTTCATGGTGTACGATGAACGTCATACCTATCCATTAAATTCTTTTATGATTAGATTTCCTTTGCATCGTGTACTTCGTCAGTTAGATAAGCAACAATTTGGCCTCCTACAACATCAATTTTTTGATGTACAATGGAATTTTAGGAAGGATTTACTTGTTCAAAAACGCAATCCTTTCTTTAGTGCAATGCCTTTAATGATTTTTCAAGATACCTCTTTGAACTCTACTACTGCTTTAACGAAAAATAAAAATAATTTATTTATTTTGCATTTCTTGGATGCTCAACAGAATTATTACGCTTTGTTTTTTAAAAAAACGCAAGAAAACAAGCTCTACCTCTATTCTCATGAAAAGTTGAATTCTTTTATGTTTTTGGAAAATGACATACCTAGATTGTATTTACCCGTTGCAAAAGATTCATTTTTGCTTTTGACAGAAAGTATGAACTATGCTTTTTTTAATAGTCAAAGGGAACCTATAAAATACCGATCGTTTTTGGGAAGAGTTCACCATCGAATAATTCAACGTTTTCCTGGCAAAATTTACCTGTTGGAAACACAAATTCCAGAAAAACGAGCTCTTGAATTATTTGCTCTTTTGTACGGCTTACTTATTTTAATTTTTATATCTTTATTTGGATTTTACTTGCATGATGCTCTTCAACCAGATTCTTTTTTTAAAGAAAGCAAAAAAATCCCTTTTTACATCCGTTTTTTCGTTGCAACATTTATCTATTTTATTATTTTTCTTTGGAAAATAACTGAATTTGCAAGTTTATTTAATTTAATTTATGGCTAAAGAAAGTTTTCAGGTACTCTTGACAGCACCGACTGAACTCGAAGGAAGAGTTTTTGAGGAACACGGGTTAGATCAAGCACACGTCTTGATCACAGGAATTGGAACACCTTTGACTCTTTCATCCCTGCTTGATTATCTTTATTGGCATCCTGTTGATCTGGCAATTCAGGTGGGTTTTGCTGGTTCTTTTAATGAATCATTACCCATTGGAACTACGCATGTAGTACTCATGGATGCTTTTGCTGATGTTGCTTGGTATTTAGATGGGCAACGAGAACCTGTTTATAAAAACCATGGGGATTCTTTTTTCCCTTTGGCCGGCTATCTCCTTCCGAACGGTTTGTCAGCTCATGTGGAAGGTGTGAGGGGAATTACTGTTCATGAGCCTACCATGGACAAAGAAAATATAAATTGGCTAAAGAAGTATTGGTCTCCCGACATGGAAACGATGGAAGGAGCCGCTTTTTATTTAGCTTGCAATCTTCGCAACGTTCCATCGCTTCAAATACGGGTTGTGTCTAATTATGTGGGTGATAATCGAGAGAAATGGGAATTTTCCTTAGCTCTGCAAGCCTTGAAAAAAACATGGGTACCGCTAGTAAAAAAAATTTATCCGTATGTTTAACCTTGCGATTTCACCGTGTCCTAACGACACATTCATGTTTTACAAATTCATTGTGGACCATCAACATTACTTTCGCATACATTTTTCGGATATCGAAGAACTTAATGAGGGACTTTTGTCGAAAAAATTTGATATTTCAAAATGTAGTGTTGCTTTGTATCCATTCATTGCTGAGCATTATGCTCTCTTACCCACCGGTATGGCGATGGGGTTCGGTACGGGACCACTGCTTATTGCAAAAAATCCCAATTTCTCTATAACCGAAGAAACTCGCATGGGTATTCCTGGAAAATATACCACGGCCTATGCTCTTCTCAGGCGATATTTCCCACAGGTGAAACATATTCAAGAATTTTTATTTTCTTCTATCCCTGATGAAATTTTGAAAAATACGATTGATGCAGGGGTAATCATTCATGAAACACGTTTTACTTACGAGCAAAAAAAACTAGTAAAACTAGAAGACCTGGGTAGTTTGTGGGAACAAGAAACAAAACTTCCGCTACCGCTTGGAGCTATTGTCATCCGAAGAGATCTGATAACCTCACATGCAAAGAGATGGAGCGAAGAACTTGCAAAATCTATTCATTATGCATGGTCGCATATGGATAGGGTACTAGACTTTTGTCGACTACATGCAACTGAAATTGAAGAGCAATTTTTGCGGCAACATATCGAATTGTATGTAAATGATTTTTCTTTGGAGCCTGGTGAGGAAGGAAAAAAGGCTGTAGAATATTTGATTTCATCGGTTAAAAAAGAGGCTGTATCTTTGTCAAACATCTGGGCTTTATGAAAAGGAAATGGGTGGTTGTGACAGGAGCAGCGGGCTTCATTGGGTCCGTGCTTGTAAAAAAATTGTATGATGAAGGACTTGAGTTTATCATTGGTATCGATGATTTTACCAACAAGGCAAAAGAAAAAAACATTTTGTCTAAACCTTTTAAGGAGACTATCCAACGCGAAAAAGTAGAAGATTTTTTGAACAAGTTTGGTCATGAGGTAAGTTTTGTTTTTCACATAGGTGCGAGAACCGATACTACAGAAAAAAATGAAGCAGTTTTTAATACATTAAATTTACTTCCTTCCAAAATGTGGTGGACTTTTTGTAGCGACGAGGGTATTCCGCTCGTTTATGCCTCTTCAGCTGCCACTTATGGTAATGGCGAGCATGGTTTTGATGATAATCATGAGATAATTCCTTTATTAAAACCTTTAAATCCTTACGGTCAAAGCAAGCAAAATTTCGATCTATGGGCTTTGCAGCAATTCAGAAAACCACCAAAGTGGTATGGGTTAAAGTTTTTCAATGTTTTTGGACCTAACGAATACCACAAGGGGAGAATGGCTTCTGTTGTTTTTCATGCTTATCATCAGATCAGAGAAACTGGTAAAATTCGTCTATTTCGCTCACATCGACTTGATTTCAAGGATGGTGAACAAGCTCGTGATTTTATTTTCGTGAAGGATGTCGTGGATGTAATAGCTTTTCTTTACGAATATTTGCCCCAAGAGGGAATTTATAACGTCGGTACTGGTCAGGCAAGAACTTTTCTTGACCTTGCACATGCTATTTTCTCTGCCTTGCATGAAAAACCAACTATTGAATTTATTGACACCCCTGAAGATATCCGAGAAACATACCAGTATTTCACTGAGGCTCGCATGGAAAAGCTTCGTAAAGCTGGATATACAAAGCCTTTTACTTCACTTGAAAAAGCTGTTGCAGACTATGTGACCAATTATTTAATTCCAGGCAAGTATGAATAAATGTCTTGTTGGTTTTTTTTTGATAATACCCTTATTTTTCTTTGGTCAGAAGACCGATACAATAAGCTGGATTGCAATCTATCCACACATAGGTTTTCAACTGCCAGGGGGTGACCTTAGCAAACGTTTTGGTGAAAATCAAGAAGCAGGGGCAGGTGTTCAGTGGAAATTTAAAAAAAATTTTTTCTTGCAGATAGAAGGATCTTACATTTTCGGAGGCAAGGTAAAAATCAAAGATAGCCTATTCAAAGATATATCTACGCAGGATGGTTACATCATAGATGCAAATGGACAGTTTGCTGAAGTTTATACATATGAGCGAGGCTATTATATCACAGTTGATGCTGGAAAAATTCTTACCCTAAAAAGAAGCAATTCTTACAACAGCGGCATTATTGCTGGTGTGGGGACAGGTTTTTTGCAGCATAAAATTCGAATCTATAATCCTGATAATACTGCTCCACAGGTCATAGGGGATTACGCAAAAGGTTATGATTTTTTGACGAATGGCATTGTTTTCAAACAATTTGTAGGATATTCGTTTTATAAACTAAAGCGAGCTTTTAATTTTCGCTTGGAGTTTGAAATTTTAGAGGGCATTACAAGGGGTAGGAGAGACTACTTGTTTCCCTTAAAAGGTCCCGATCCTAAAAAGCATCTAGATTTATTGTTTGGTATTAAATTCAAGTATTATTTCCCCATTGAAATTAAAAATAAATCTACTACCTATTTTTTCTAATATGCGTAGGCTGTATACTTTGAGCATGTATTTGTATGAGCTGGTAATAAAGATAGCAGCATGTTTGGGTAACTCAAAAGCTCGTTTGTGGATACAGGGAAGAAAAGAAAAATGGACTTCTATAGGAGGCAAGGGAAAGCTTTTGTGGATGCATGTTTCTTCATTGGGTGAATTTGAACAAGGAAGACCCGTCTTAGAACAAATAAAGCAACAATATCCCACCATCCGAATACTGCTTACGTTCTTTAGTCCTTCTGGTTATGAAGTGAGGAAAAATTATTCTTTAGCAGACAAAGTAATGTATCTTCCTTTGGATGTACCAAAGCGGATTAGAGCTTTTCTGAATTATTATGCTCCAGATGTTGCGGTTTTTGTAAAATACGATTTTTGGTATAATTATTTAAATGAACTGCACGAAAGAAAAATTCCCATTTTTTTTATTTCTGTGTCTTTAAGGCCTTCGCAGGTTTTTTTTAAGTGGTATGGAGTTTTTTTTCGTAAACATTTAAAAAAAGTAACTTATTTTTTTGCTCAGCGAGAACAAACTTGTAAGCTTTTGCAAGCTATAGGCATTAAGCCATGCATGGTTGCGGGGGACACGCGTTTTGATCGGGTTATAGCAGTTGCAAAGCAGCGAAAAAGATGGTCTGTGCTGGATAATTTTACCCGAGGACATAAGGTTTATGTGGGTGGGTCTACTTGGCTCGAAGACGAAAAATACATTGCCCGTGCACTTGAATGGTTCTCAGATGTAAAATTTATTGTTGTGCCTCACGAAGTGAACGAAGCACGTATAGCACAGATCGAAGCCCTCATGCCAGGAAAAACCATTCGTTATTCACTTTGTAAAGATGAGATGCTAAATTTCCCGCAGGTGTTAATCGTTGATCAAATTGGGATGTTAAGCAGTATTTATGCTTATGCAACAGTAGCTCATATAGGAAATGGTTTCGGAAGTGGTATTCACAACACTTTGGAGGCTGCAGTTTATGGAGTACCCGTTATTTTTGGTCCCAAGTATCATAAGTTTCCAGAAGCCGTTGAACTCATTAACCTGGGTGCAGCCTTTTCTTTTTCAAATTTTGAGATGTACAAAAGAATTCTTGAGAAGCTTTTTTATGAAGATGTCCAAAGCATACGAGAAAAAGCTCGTCATTATGTTTTTTCTCAGGCAGGTGCTACGAATAAGATTTTGAAAATACTTGAAAATTTTTTTCGCGAGTAAATGAAAACCTGTTGCGGGCTTTATTTTTTGAAAAAAATTCAACCCCTTTATACAAGTTTAAACAACGAATAAAGGAAGCGGAGCATAGTTACTCAAATTTTTTTGCATCCATCATCATAACTCAAATGGAAAAAAATAGTAAAAAATCATTAAAAAAGTGAATATTTATTTTTTCGTTTATGTGGACATGTTGAATTTATTGAGGATTCATGCTTAGAGAAATGGTTCAAACCACGTTTTGAAAAAATCCTAAGATTTTGTTTTATGTTCATCAGCAATATCCAGAATGAAAATTTGAATTTTTAAGTTTAAAAAATTTTGTTATAAGTTAAATTTTATTTTTTCATCATTATTTTTGACTCTGGCTCTCTTGCTTTTTATCTATGGTATACTTTATACCAATGTTAAAACTATTAATAGAATTTTCTCTTTCATAATAATCGTATATGTATTTGCGAGACAAAATAGCTAAAAATTCATGATTTAGTCTAATCAGTAGTTCTACTTTTGGGGAGATTACATATCCTGTTGCAAAATGTAGTCCCAATGAATAATTGCTATGTATGAATGATTTTTTATATGCATAATCTTCAAAGGTTTTGTAAAAGATAAAGCCACCTCCCAAGCCACTTCCTACATAAAAATTTAATTTATTCTTTATTTTTATTATATTGTAAGTTCCCGAGAGCATCAGCGTGTATTTGGAAGCATGAAGTTTTTTTACATCACTTGATAGTCTTGAAAATGTCAAATCAGGTGAAATAAATAATCGGTTATTTTTTGAGATGGGATAATTGTAACTAGCATTTATGTTGAATGATCCTTTAAAATTGTTGTAATATAGATAGCCTTCCGTATTGGTGCAGAAACCACAGAAAAATCTTATCCATTCAACCATCCATATTGGAAACAAAGTGTAAGGAGATACTTTTGTGTAACCAGCAGTTACAACCACCTGAGAATGTACATTTTTACTATGAATAAAAAAAGAAAAAATTAGTAGAAAAACTACTTTTGATTTAAAAATTACTTTAATTGTTTTCATATTCTATTACAATTTTACGAATGACACGGTTTTTTGTAAATTTTGGGTTTTTACTTTTAATATATAAAATCCGCTTTTTAAAGAGCTAACATCGAGGGTAATTGTGTTGCCGTCGATGGTGAAATGACTACTTAAACATACTTTTCCTACCACATTGAATATGGTTAATTCCACTTCTTGCCCAACCATATTGTCTAATTTTATCACAAAATTATTGTTTACGGGATTAGGTATTATTTGAAGGTGTAATTTTTCTTCCGTTATATCATAAGGCTTATCTTCATTGTCGGTATTATTTTCCTCTTCCATTTTTTGATTATATTGAGAAGGAGTTTCTACATCGCAATAGATGGGGCAAGGAACAATTTCGGCAGAAAATTCAGCTCCTGGCTCTACAACAAAAGGTTGATCAATAATTATTTCATTAAAAGCCTTATAATCAACAACTTCTCCTGCTGATATCAGTACTGGCGAGGAAGAAGAAGTTGTAATATATCCAGCCCTAGGATGATAATAAAGAAAATTTGCATACATATCGTATTGAAAACTTTCAGAAACCACAAGAACACTATTACAATTGAAGCCTATTGGGGGTTTAATGTTAATTATAGCTTCTTGAACATTTTTAAATTCAATAAAAGGAGTGCCATCATCATTAAACATATAATAAAAACCATCTCTATTTATATTACCCCATCCAAAATTAAAAATGGAATAAATCAGGGTAGTCATCATCATAACCATCGCAAACAAATGCATGACAACTCAATAATGACTCACAACCGCTATAAAACACGGGTTGCTTATCATCTAATTGATTTCTTATCTTTTTTTTCCACTTATCTTGACTATAAAATATCTTTCTTACTATATCTATTGAAGCATCATAACTAAATGTATCTCTTAGAGCTTTTTCTGCATTCTTTGGCCAGGCAAACGAATTACAATCAGAAATACAAAAATTCATGTGAGCAGCATTTGCTACATCTGCTAAAAAATGAGCAATAGCATCTGCTTGAACGATAGAGGAAGAATCGTGTAGATATGCTGGCATGTTGCACCAATCATATCTTAAATAAGGATATTTCCAATATCGCATTATTTGACCCACGGCCACAGCTACACAACCTACTGGACAATGTCCACAGTGGCAGTTATCATTTTCCTTTACAAATTTATTATAACATATACTATTGTTGGGACCGCAAGTGGTATCCTTATTAACATCTTGATTCCATAATGTTTTAATTAACCAAAATTGTCCTTTTGAAGTATTTTTTGATTGTATTTTATCTAACAATTTTTTTTGGAAATTTGACGAATCAGTTGGATTTTTCATTACATGCCTTATTAATTTTTTGTACCCCTCTACCCAAAAATTTGCTCCATGTTCCTCAGGTAAATCCGAGAAAGAAATTCTATTTTCAAAACTATAGGCTAATATTGGACCTGCCAGATAATTGGATGATATAATTACGCTAGCATTACCTGCATATATTTCATAGAAAAAAATAGTATCATTTTCTTTAACTTCTTTAATTTCAACATCTTTACTGTCATATTTATAACCTTTAAAATCCAAAAAATTTTTCCCTAACTGTAAAGCTTCATTTTTTAAAATCGGTTGACTGTTTCCAATTTCCCACCCTATAAGAAAAATTATTGATAAAATTCTTCTCATAGTACTATTTTTTAATTTGGTCTTATGATAATATCTTGAGGTAAGGAGATGGTAAACTTTCTACCATCTTTGAAACGTATATGCATATATATATTGAAATTTCTTACACTGTCAGGAGGTTCTAAAAGCCGGAAAGTAATATTTCCCACTCTTGCAGTATCTTTTTGATCATTCATCATTTGTTGAAAAGTGTTATAATAATGTTTTACCACAAGTGGGTAATCACAAGGTGGAATAGTTTTGCATTTACCCTCTTCAAATTCCTTTAAATACCAATATTCGTATCTTATATCACCCACTATAGCATTTATAGTATCTCCAGCTTTGTATGTTTGATTATAATTGAATTTTGTCGTGAATACGATTTTATCGTAATAATCAATGGGATAATCTATGGGCCCACTCGGAGGATATGTACAATTTTTTTCCTCATATAACACTATAAAGTTGCAATCACCAAAATGACAAGACAAAGTAAAATATGTTTCATAGTAAGGAGAGTCTTTACGATTAGTTTTCAAAGAAAAACAATCTCCACTTATTTTTAGTCTAGAAATGCAATATTTTTCTTTCCTATAGCACCCGTTTACTAAAAATACTAAACCCATGATAACTAAAAAGGCTTTCATATTTTTGATAACTAAAAAGGTTTTCATATTTTATGTTTTTTATGGTTCTACAATAATATCTTTGTTCAGCAAAAAAGTAAATTTACGACCATCTTTTAGTTTTACTAAACATTTAATGTTAAATTTTCGTGCTGAATCCGGCGGGACTAATAAGCCAAATTTAATATAGTTAACATTTCTTAATAAAGTATCCTCTAAAAAATCAGTCATTTTATCAAAGTGATAAATATGATTTTTTTCTCTCAAACAATAACTTACATTTCCTAATATTGCATTTATTGTATCATTTGCTTTTACAGTGGAATTGTAATCATATACGCTTGTAAATATTATACTATCGTAAAAATCTACATATTTTTCTTTTTTAATGCATTCAGCTAAAGGATCATCAGTTATTATGTTTTTTTGAAATTCAGGGCTAAGCATAAATTTAATTTCACTGTATTTTCTGAAATCATTGGCTGGTTTTAAATAAAATGTATTTACTTTATATTCTACATCGCACTTTTTCAATTCATCGTAAGGCAAATTATTGTAAGGCAACTCCATGCATCCCGTTATAATCAATGCAAATAAAATGAGTACCTTTTTCATATTATTTTGTTTTTTGGTTTTCTTTCAGGGATTTTATTTCATGGTTCAATTGAATAATATACAAAGTTAGCTCTTCAATTTTTTTCGTTAAAATTTTATTCATCGAAGCGACATCTATGCCGTTGGTGTTAACATCATTTTCGCTTGGGATCTCGGGTAATTTTTTATGGAGTTTAATGTATTGTTCAAGTTCTTCAAGGGGGAGTAGGGTATAATTTTCATCGAATACATAATCGCACCAACCTTGCGTTTTAACCTTCAAGGTACAAAAATGCCCCGTACCTCTTACATCTAGTTCATATTGAGGAGTAGCAGTTCCTATGCCAACTTTATCTACTACATAAGCATCGCCATTTACTGCCAATGTAGCTGTAGGCTCGGCAATTCCAATGCCTACCTTACCCTCCTTCGTAATCTTAATACCTACTCCCTGCTCGCTCCACGGTGCTAGCACAAAACCAGCATTTACATTTTTCTGACCTGAACCTTTGCTATCCGTCCAAAAAATACCTATATCCCCCGTCCTTGACAAAGGATTGTAACCATAGGAACATAATTGCGGAACTATGAAAACATTGTTTTTCCCATCCTGACTCTTAAAGGTGGCCACCCGTGAGTAATAAGATACCCCCGCAGGTAATTTAACTTCTAAAGGAGAACTAGGATTCGTGATCCCCACACCCACTTTGCCACTTACATATACATCCCCGTTTTTATTAATAGATGCTAGTTTCTTTGGGATTCCTCCGCTGATGTTATACATAAAATTAAAAGCTGCCGGACTTAAACTGCTATGTAACCAAAAGTTCATATCTCCCGATGGGTACTCCTCTATGCTTATCCCTCGTCGGATGGGTTTACGTCCTCGCGTCACTATCTCAAAACTATTGTCCTCCATCGTCCCCGAAGATGGCCCCTTTATAACA
>Ga0308395_1000069_pt1 | contig 97956 bp, 105 predicted proteins | sample Hotspr20SampleP4_FD_202097 | JGI IMG/M metagenome (GOLD analysis project Ga0308395, IMG submission 202097) | Hot spring phototrophic mat microbial communities from Mushroom Spring, Yellowstone National Park, Wyoming, United States - 20050930_P4 ... | reverse complement strand
GGTTTTTTCCTGATAGCCGCTCCCGCAACTTGAGAGAAAAGCTTAATTTTTCAATCATCTAAACTCCTTTTTAAGGGCTTAAACGCTCCAAGGTTGCGTATTTTAGATGAAGAAGCGTCGGACCCTTTCCCACAAAGTATACCATAACTTTTTCTTGGTCGACAACCTTCATGACTTCACCCTCACCAAACCTTGGATGATGAACAAGGTCGCCTACTTTAAAGGGCATGTTGATTGAGGCTCCCTTTTCTTCCTTCTGAGCCTTAGCTATGGGTTCCTCTTGTTTACCATACTCCACATAGAGCCCTTTTGGCACCTCTTGCAAAAACCTTGAAAGCTTAGCAAAGGTCCTTCCTTCACCTGGGACATAGACGGTTAGCGGGGCAATTAAATAAAGCCTTCCTTTAGCCCGGGTTACAGCAACATAAAACAAACGTCTTTCCTCCTCAAGCTCCTCCGGGTTTAGAAGACTGTAAGAAGAGGGGAACCTTCCCTCGATCACCGAGAGGACAAAGACGGCATGCCATTCAAGACCCTTAGCTGAATGGATGGTTGAAAGGGTGAGAATTTCTTCCTTTCTTTCTCCTTCAAACTCGCTTGAATAGATGGGCTCAAGCACAAGGTCGGTTAAAAACTCCTCAAGGGTTTCGTATTTTTCGGAGAGGGCTATCAAGCTTTCAAGGTCTCGTTCCCTCCGGTGAGCATCCTCATAGTAAGCTCTTTCAAAGATGGGTTCATAGAATGAAAGCACCTGAGAGAGGGTTTCAAGAGGGGGCAACCTCTTTCCCATTAACTCTTGGGAAAGATGGAGAAGTTTTTGAAGCTCAGGCTGAGAAAACTGCCTTTTTATGTTAAAGATTGCACTTTCAAGGTCAGAGGTCTTTAGAAGGTTTACGATCCTTTCAGCAGACCTTGGACCCACCCCTTCAAGAAGCAATAGCACCCGGTTCCAGGAAAGAAAATCATAAGGGTTGGCCAAAATACGCAAGATGGATACTACATCTTTGATATGGGCAGATTCAAGGAGCTTTAACCCACCATACTTTACAAAAGGAATACCCCTTTTCGTTAACTCCAGCTCAAGGTCGTAAGAATGAAAGGCTGCCCTCATGAGGACCGCTATCTGAGATAGGGGGACGCCCTCCTCGTTCGTGAGCCTTAAGACCTCATCAGCCACAAACTCGCTTCCAGCATGGTCATCTTTTGCTCGAAATAGGATAGGCTTTGGTCCTTCCTTTTTTTCAGTGAAAAGGACCTTAGTATACTTGATCTTTGAGCGTTCTATAACGGCGTTTGCAAGGTCTAAGATGGGCTGGGTGCTTCGGTAGTTCTGCTCAAGCTTGATAATTCGAGCTTCTGGGAAATGCTTAGGAAAATCAAAGATGTTCCTATAGTTTGCTCCGCGGAAGCCATAGATGCTTTGAGAATCATCCCCAACAGCCATAACATTACGATGGGAAGAAGCCATGTAAACCACGATCTCTCCCTGAAGAAGGTTTGTATCCTGATACTCATCAACCATGATGTAGTTATACCTTCTTCCAACCTCTTCCCTCACCTGAGGATAATCCTTAAGGATGGTAAGCCAGTTTATCAAAAGGTCGTCATAGTCCATCAGTTGATGCTCTCTCTTGTAAAGCTCGTATTCTTTAAAAAGCCTCTCAATCTGAGGAATAAGGTCTACAAAGTTTGGATACTCGGTAGTGATAATTTCTTCTAAGGTTTTGCCTTGATTTTTAATCTTGCTTAAGATGGTTGCTAAGGTTTCCTTCTTTGGGGCGTGCCTTTTTGCCCCAGGAAAACCTAAGCTATTCTTTAAAAGGTTTAGAAGGTCTTCGGAGTCTCCTCGGTCAAGGACAGTAAAGTTTGGACTGAACCCAAGGAGATAACCATACTGCCTTAGCATGTAATGGCATAAAGAATGAAAAGTTCCACCCTGAACCTTACCGCAGGAATTTCCAACCAGGGCTTCAGCGCGGGTAATCATCTCCCGAGCCGCCTTTCGAGTAAAGGTCAAAATAAGGATCTTTTCCGCAGGAATTCCAAGGCTCACAAGATAGGCAAGCCTTGTCGTTAAGGTCCTGGTTTTGCCTGAGCCAGCACCAGCTATGACAAGAACAGGACCTTCTATGCTTTCAACCGCTTCCCTTTGAGCAGGATTAAGCTTTTCTAAGATTTCTTTGATGTTTGGCATGTTGAGAGATGCGCCCCTGGCAGGACTCGAACCTGCGACCTTGAGATTAGGAATCTCACGCTCTATCCTACTGAGCTACAGGGGCACATGTTAAATTTTATACACCTATCCGTGTTTGACAAGAGCCTTACTTCTTAAGCCCAAGCTTGTTTATCACGCTCTGGTAGCGAAGGAAATCCGTCCTTCTTAAATAATTTAGGAGAGCCCTTCTCTGCCCGATAAGCTTCATAAGCCCCTGGCGGGAATGAAAATCTTTCCGATGAACCTTAAGATGCTCCTCAAGCTGTTTGATCCTTGCAGTCAAAAGAGCAATCTGCACTTCAGGTGAACCCGTATCCGAAGGATTTCTTCTAAATTCCTCGATGATCTTAGTTTTAACCTCATGGTCTAAAGGCATAGCCCAAAAAACCTCCTTTTTTTTATTTTTAAGCTCCAGATGGGATTACCCGCATCCAGAGCAAGCTTCTCTAAGGATAACATCCTTCACAAATTCTTCAAGCCCAGGGACATCAACCTTAAAGTCAAGAACAAAGATGTTGGGCAAAGGTCTAAGCTTGACAAAATCCTTAAGCGTCGTTAGATAAAACTCATCTTCCTTCGGGGTAAATCCTTTATAATCCCAATGGTCTGGGAAGCTTAGCCTTCCCTTAAGCTTTATCCCAAGCCCTTCAAGGGTGTTAAAAAATTGCTCATTATCTCCAAGGGCTGAAAAGGCGATAAACTCAATGCTGTTATGAGGCTCAAAGGGTTTTAGCTCGTGGTTAAGAAGACGGAAGTTTCTTCTATACATCTTGAAAACAGGCTTATTTTCTAAAGAAAATTCAAAAGGACAAATCTCCTGATAAGCTAAAATTAAAGCATGAGCCCTCTTTAACGAGACCTTCGGTTCCCTTAACCTACCAAAGGGCAAAAGCCTGTCAGAAAGGTCTTTTCTTTTGATGAGAACAAGGTCCAAATCTCGATAAAGCGCCCGATGCTGAAATCCATCATCAAGGATGATAAGGTTTAGTTCGACCTCTTTAAGGGCTTGTAGCGCGCCTTTATACCTTTTTTCGCAAACGGCAACGCTAACCCTTGAGTTTCCTTCAAAAAGCCTTGCCAAAAGATAGGGTTCATCTCCAGCCTCGTAAACATCTCCTAAGAGCCTCCCCTCCTTCAAAACCCACTTAAAGCCTTTACTCTTCCTGCGATAGCCTCGGGAGAGGATTAACAAAGAAGTATCCTGAGATAGCTTCTCCGCTAAAAAACGAACGACCGAAGTTTTACCCGTGCCACCACAGGATAGATTCCCAACCGAGACAACCGGCACGGGGACTTTTTTGGGTTTAAAGACTCCAAAGTCATAGAGCAAATTCCGAAGGCTCACGATATAAAAGTAGGGGTTAACGGCGTTGATTATACTTTGCCACATCTCTCAAGAGAAATACAAGAAAGATGATGCCTCCGATCAAAGCGCTTAGATATTGGCTTAAGCCCCTCCAAAGGATGATAAAAAGCCCAAGATACTCTTCGGAAAGATACTGAGAGAACACAGGGATCGCTCCAAACTCCCCTACCCCGCTTCCACCAGGAGTTGGGCTCATAAAGATGGCATAGAGTAGCGGTAGCTGTTGAATAAAGACCTCGACGATAGAAACTGAAGGGTTGAAGGCTTTTAGCAAGGCAGCACCTATGGCCAAAAAGGAAAGATAAAGGGCAATGCTCAAAAGCACTGAAAGCAAGAAAACCACCTTATGCTCCCGATAGAACCTTCGGCAGGTAGCCACATATCGTTTAAAAGACCTTTTAAAGGAAAAAATAAGCTCCTTTTCTCTCTTAACTATCCCTCGGCGTTCTTTCAAAAAAAGATAGGCAAAGTAAAGAATTAAGCTTAAGAAGAGTATGGCTAAAACTATGGCTAAAAGCTCCTTAGCAAGCTTGGACGATGAGAAAAGAGCCTTCAAAGTGAAGGGAAGAAAGAGCAGATAAAAAAGCAATCCTGAGAGCCCCTTTAGAGTGACCACAGTGGCGATTTTGTAGAGCTCGCCTCCTTTTCGAGTAAGGGTGTAGAGGGGTAAAAACTCGCCCCCAAGATGGGCAGGGGTTACGGTTGCTCCAAAGGTATTAACGAACGAGACAAGATATCCATAGGGGATAGGATAGTAAAGACCTATAGACCGGGCGATAACGATCACCCGAAGCATATCAAAGGTGTGATAAAGAAGCAGAAAAAAGAAGGCTAAAAAAAGGGATTTTCTGTCAAGGCCAAGGAGAACCTCCCAAACATCCTTAGGAAAGTAATGGTAAGCAAGATAAAGAAAGGATAAGAGGATGATAAAAGCGGTTATCAGAAGTCCTTGAAGTATCCTTTTAACCATTCAACCTATTATAGCATTTCACATGAAGCTCTGCCAGAATAAACTTCGAGCTCTTGACCGAGTTTGTTTTTGAGTTAATGTGAAGCTTAAACACTAGGACAACCATTTTTATGGCAGGCAATACATTTGGGACCCTGTTTAGAGTAACAACCTTTGGAGAGTCGCATGGCAAGGCTCTTGGTTGTATAGTTGACGGCTGTCCCCCTGGTCTTTCCTTATCCGAAGAATACATCCAAGCCGAGCTTGATAAACGAAGACCAGGAAAATCCCATCTTGAAACCCAAAGGAAGGAAAAAGACAAGGTCCAGATATTGTCCGGTGTTTTTGAAGGGCTTACAACCGGTCATCCCATAGCCTTGATCATCTTTAACGAGGATGTGCAAAGTAAAGCCTATGAACCGTTGAAGGATGTTTTTCGTCCCGGGCATGCCGACTTTACCTATTTTATGAAGTATGGGATAAGGGACTATAGAGGTGGTGGCCGGGCAAGCGGAAGGGAGACGGTAGCAAGGGTTGCGGCTGGAGCCATCGCCAAAAGGATCCTCGAAGAGTATAAAATTCAAGTTATTGGCTACACCCTCGCCCTTGGTGGAATAAAAGCTCAAAACATCGACCTTGAAGAGATAGAAAAAAACCCTCTTTTTTGTCCTGATAAATCGGTAGTTCCCAAGATGGTAGAGCTTATTGAGCAAACAAGGAAGGAGGGGGATTCCATCGGTGGGGTCATAGAGGTTGTGGCGAAGGGCGTGCCAGCAGGGCTTGGAGAGCCCGTCTTTGATAAGCTTTCAGCAGACCTTGCTAAGGCTTTATGCAGTATCCCTGCGGTCAAAGGCTTTGAAATCGGAGCTGGCTTTAAATCCGCAGAGCTTAAAGGCTCTCAGAACAACGACCCTATAGCTTCCTCTGGGTTTCTAAAAAACGATGCTGGCGGAATGCTTGGCGGAATATCAACCGGGCAGGCCCTGGTTGTGAGGATTGCCGTAAAACCCATTCCAAGCATTGCCAAACCTCAAAAAACGGTCAACACCAAGGGAGAAGAGGTGGAAATAATCGTCGGCGGAAGGCATGATGTCTCAGCCATTCCAAGGATAGTGCCCGTTGCTACCGCCATGGTTAGAATTGTCCTTGCAGACCACCTTTTGAGACAGCTTGCCTACCTTGCCTTTAGAGCTCGTATCCCCTTCCCAGACTTTTTCAAGAAAGATTAACCCAAGAACTTTCGCAAAAGTCCGCCTTCGACGATAAGGTCAGAAATTAAAGAAAATTGCTCGTTTTTTACCGCCTTCAAAACCCTCGTCGTTACATCCTTATGGTCAAGGTCAACGGATGTCTTTATGTCTAAAGAATTTACCAGCTTTAGCGAAGCTAAGAGTTTTTTCCGAACCTCTTCAGGGAGGAATTCGAGTGCTCTGGTGTTTAAATATCTTAAAGCTATAGAAAAATCTATCTCAAGGTTCCGGTAGATGCCCTTTAGCTCTCGAATTTCCTCTGGGGTTAGCGCGGAAAGTCCAAATATCTCGGGAGGCAGTCCAATAGAGTAGCAAGCAGCACAAAAGCCAATAGCCCTTGGAAGCGTCACCCTCCCTAAGGTCCTCGCATAACCAAAGAGACCCACATGAAGCTTTCTCATCCTGCGCCTTGGGACATATTTAGCCACAAGGTTTATCACGTCTGCTATCTTCTCCACTATTGCTTGATACTTTTTAGAGGTCTTTTCTATCACGCTTTTGGCAAAGGCTTCATCAAACTCCTCTAAGGGATGCCTAATAAAGCTTTTAAGCCTTTTGATGGCGGTTATCACATCCTCAATAGGATTATCATATTTGCAGGCTGATTGCACGGTGAAGGTCTCAACGCAAGGGTACTCGGAACAGACATAGTCAACTGTATAGGGGGTTAGATTTCCTCTAAAAGGAGGAGACCCTGCCCCAAGGATAGGGTAGATATCTTTTTCTAATTCTTGGGAAACTCTTTCTAAACTCTTTAAGGCTATCTTGTTGGCAAGGACTGCGGAGATGTTGCCGTAGTTTAAGGCTGGGTCTGACCTTGCCAGAAAAACCCGAAGATAGATTTCTTCCTTATCCTTAAGAAAATCTCTTACTGTATCCTCGCAGGCAAGCATTGAGGGTATATCTTCAAAGAGGGGAATAACATTTATCTTTTCTGGCAAAAAGTCTCCCACCCATTCGGCAACGGTTATACTTCCGTTGTAGATGGGTTGATTCTGCTTCCCGGAGATGAAGTTTCTGTAGAAATAGTAGACCCGATTTAGGTCTTCAGCAGAGGTTGTCATGGGTAAAATGACCTCAAAGATGGGAGGCGGGCATAGCTCACCGTAGAAAAGTCTAGCCACATCCACACTTCTTGGGATGCTCTCTAAGGCTTCAACCAAGATCTTTGCTTCTTCTTTTTCAACGGCTGGGTTTGGAACCCTTAAAGTGATAAAATACTCAACTCCAAGGGGATGTTTTTTGAAGAAATGAGGATATTTTGTGAGTACTTTTTTCACTACGAAGTCGTCAACCTCTTTACCCTCGCTATCCCACATCTGCTCATCGCAGCCAAGATGAGAAAAGGCATAGTAGGCTTCTTGGATCTCGTCATCTCCAGACATGTCTTGCGTTTCCGCAAAGAAAGGAAGAGAGACATTGTCTGGATGTTGGGTTGACATTACCCTTGGGACCTTCCTCATGCCCTCTCCTTTTTTAGTTTATCAAAATGAGGTTTTAACATTTCATAGACCCGTAGGTAATGGTTGGAAGCTAAACGGACATCGTCAAGGATGGTTAGAAAGTTTACATCACCAATCCAACGAGGAACAACCTGCAGATGGATATGCTCAGGATAGCCAGCTCCAGCCACTTTACCAAGGTTAAAACCCACGTTAAATCCATCAGGCTTTAGGCACTCTTTAAGGATCCTGATAGATCCTTGAGTAATCTTCATGAGGGCTAAAAGCTCCTCGCTTGAAAGGTCTTCAAGCTCAGCCACATGTCTAACAGGGCTGATGAGAAGATGCCCTGTGTTGTAGGGAAACTTGTTGAGCATTACTACTACTAAATTATCAAAGTAGATGATAGGTCTATCGTCCGGGGCTACTCCCTCGTAAGGGGGGCAAAAGATGCATTTATTTTCCCTTTTTCCGCTTACATACTCTCCTCTCCAGGGAGCCCAGAGTATTCTCCTTTCCATGCCATAGACCTCTTCTCTTCTTTAACCTTGCCCTTACCTTTTTATCAAAACTTCGATGGTCTTTACCTCTTCTATTTTGGGGACACCTTTTAGGCTTGCCAAGATCCCAAGCATGATGTTTTGGCAAAGGAGCTTCAAATGCGGTTTTAACGGAATGTCTTCATCATTTACAAAGATTTTTATATCCCCATTGTTTTGGGCTCCTAAATAATCCTCCACAAAGCTAAGGATCCTATCTTTATCCTTGGCTTCAGCAACCATCTGGATGTTTTCTATTCCTTCAGGGAGGGTCTCCTCATCGTTTCTTTTAAGCCAAATCTTAGGAACATCCCTCCATTCTTTAAAGCCCTCAAGGATTACCAAGTCGTAATCAAAAAAAAGCCTTTCAAAAATGGAAAAAACTTTATCTTTGTCCTTTGGCATGTCCTCAATAAAAAGGGTCATCCTGTCCCTCTGAAAAAGAACAACCTGTCTTGCTCCTGCCTTTCTGTATTTAAAAGTGTCAGAGCCCGGTTTATCAGTCTCTTCCGTAGTTTCTTTTGTAGATTTAATGACTCCAACCTTATAGCCCTTCTCTAAAAGCTTAGCAACGATATAGGTTCCAACCGTAGTTTTCCCAGAGTTGTGATATCCAGATAAGACAAGGAATTTGGGCATACCTTTTTCAAAAACTATTTAAGGATAAAGCTTTCTCCAGGTCTTAAAACTATAACCTCAGGTTGATAATCCTCTTCGCCAAGGAAGGCTTTAAAGTCTTCAACCGTGCCGGTAAGAATTGGGAAGGTCTGGTAATGCATGGGGATTACGAATTTTGGCTTGATAAGCTGGCAAGCTTTAACTGCCTCTCTTGGACCCATCACATAGTGGTCTCCGATGGGTATGAGGGCTACCTCAGGCTGGTATAGCTCACCAATCAGCTTCATGTCGTAGAACAAACCCGTATCTCCAGCATGATAGACCCTAAGTCCATTTTCCAGAGTGATAACAAAACCGCAGGGTTCACCACCGTATAAACCATCGGGCAAAGATGAGCTATGAAGAGCCATAACCATCGTAAAGGTGAGACCGTTTGAACGGTAGCTCCCCCCAATGTTCATACCTATGGCATTTGGAACGCCCTTACTTAGAAGATACTGCTGGATTTCGTGGATGGCTATGACCTGAGTTACCGAAGTCCTTGCAAGCTTTATTGCATCCCCTAAATGGTCTCCATGGGCATGGGTTATAAGGATGTAATCATAGGGACCAAGGTCAACATTCTTTGGGGCTTGAGGATTGCTTACCCAAGGGTCTATAAGAATCTTCTTACCCTGAGGGGAAATTATTCTAAAGCAGGAATGTCCATAAAAGGTTAACTCCATGTGCTCACCTCAGGTTAGGTTTATGTAATATTTAAAATTATCACCAACTAAAAAATTTGACAAGCAACTCCTCTTAATCCTTAATCAGTATGTCCTGATTATTATTTTGACAATTATTTTAACAACGGCTGAGCCAATTTTTAACTGTACTACTAATGTTAATGCCACCTATAATTCTCGTTTTGGAATGTCACAACCCGAACCCCGTCCATATCACCCCGCAGGGCAACAAAATACCTCCGTCTACCTTTCACCCCGAGGCGTCCCATGTGTCACCCCGAACCCCTTTCTTTGTCCCTCCGAGCCCCTTTTTGTCACCCCGAGCGAAGCGAGGGGTCCCTCGGCGCTTATGCGCCTCGGGATGACAAAAAGGAAAATGTCACCCCGAACGAATTGAGGGGGGCCTCGCTACCTCTTTTTCATCCTTGACATGACCATCGGCAGGCTATAAAATTCTATTAACTTTTGAAATATTTAGCTAATAACCTACGGGAGGCAAAATAATGAAACGCTTGCTACAAAAATTTGGAAATTTAAAATTAGGCTACAAAGTAGGGATTGGTTTTTTGATACTTTTTGCAATTTTTATAGGAGTTTTAGGTCTACTCTGGTTATACCATCAGAAAGTCAGTCGTAATTATACTGAACGGTTAGAGCAAGCATACTTAAACCTTCTTGCCATAGAGGAAATAAGAAGCGACCATATTCGCTGGAAGGTTAACCTACTAACAAACTTCATCAATGAAGATTTTGCTGAAGTTAAGCCTGACGAAAGTTTGGAAAAGATCGCTCAGTTTAGAACCTTCAACTCCTATCAAATCTCCCCCGCCCTCTGGAACCAGCTTGAAGCCTACTTTAAGGAAATGAACGAGCAAGTCATGAACATTAAAAAATCTCGCTCAGCCGAAGAGGCTCATCAAGCCTTCAACAAGTTTCAAGAGGCTTCCAAAAAGTTCCTCTGGGACGGTTTAGAAAAATTCCTTGAAGAATACTTTGGTTTTTTGGAAAAGGAGAAAGAAAGGCTAAAGAGAGAACAAATGATCCTTGTAGGGGTATACATCTTAGCTATCGTTACAATATTATTAGTTCTTTTCTTTGGTATAGCCCTTATTAACAAAAGAATAAGCTTAGAGATGTCTAAAGTAATTCAGGCAAGCAGAGAAATAGCCCAAGGCAATCTCCGTTTAAGTTTGGTTCAGCATAGAGAGGACGAGGTGGGGATTATCTTTAGAGCAATGGACGAAATTAGAAGCTCGATCAACGAATTAATCTTGCATTCTCAACACATAGGAGAGAAAATGAAGCCCATCATTAGAGCCTTTACTGAACTAAGCTCCGAGGTAAAGGATAAAAGTCTAAGCACTGAAAAGATAATTAATGAAGTTTCAGAAGAGCTTTCCCGCATCGTTTCCAACATAGAAGACCAAGCCAACCTTCTTTCTCAGTTAAAACTTGCTATAGAAGAGATAAGCAAAACGGTAATGAAAACCACGGATTCTGTAAAGGTCTCGATGGATAAGGCTCTTTATGCTCAAGAGATGATCAAAGACCTTGAAAACGCTTCCAAAGAAATTGAAAAGATCGTGGAATTTATCCGCTCCCTTGCAGAGCAAACGAACCTCCTTGCCCTCAACGCAAGCATTGAAGCCGCAAGAGCAGGAGAAGCTGGGAAAGGCTTTGCCGTTGTCGCAAATGAAGTAAAGGAATTAGCAAGACAAACAGACTCAGCAGGGGTCGAGGTCACAAACAAGATTAAAGACCTTCAAGAGCTCCATCGAAAGATCATCTCTGCCGTATCAGACATCGCTAAAACCTTTGAAGAGGTTCGCGACCTTGCCAACATCACGGCAAGTGCTATCGAAGAGCAATCCATTGCAGTAAAAGACATTGAACATCAGGGGCAATTAATCAAAGAAAAATCTATGGAAGTAAACGAAAAGACTAAACAGATCTATCTGTCCTTTAAACCCCTTGAAGAAACGATAAACAAAAACCTTGGTCTTATCTCCCATTTAGATGAATTTATAAAAGAGCTTATGGACTCCCTTGCTCATTACCAAACCTATAAGGTAGACAGAAGACATTTTACACGGATCAATTTTTATGAAAATGTAAAGTTTGAAATCGCCGGAAAAGAATTTGCTGGGACCTTAAAGGATTTTTACGTAGGTGGTCTCTACCTTTTTTCAACCTATAAGCCAAGGACAGATGAAAAAATTAGGCTTACACTCATAGTTGATGAAGAACCCATCACCCTTGAGGGTGAGGTTATGAGGGTTGATGAGCAAGGTTTTGCTGTAAAATACACTTACATAGATGATGCCAATCTTTCCCGGTTAAGAAAAATTTTCCTAAAATACTTGCCAGCCAACAGAGTAGAAAAAGAATTAGAAGAGTTTTTAAACGGAATTTACCGAAAAGTTTAGGACTTTAATTTTAAACACTTTAGACCTTAGCAAGCTTTGCCACGAAAAAACCAACTGCTTTTGTCTTATGGCTATAAAACCTTTTAGTCTTAACCATGTCGGGATGGAAGGGTTTGCCTTGCCATTCGGTTAGCCCAGGTTCAAAAGGAAGAGGAGCTTCAAAATCAAGAAGCCTCGCTTGCCTCTTTCGCAGTAAATAATCAACTACGGCTTCGTTCTCCTCAGGGTTTATGGTGCAGGTAGAGTAAACCATGAGGCCACCTGGTTTTAACAGGTCAACTGCCCGAATGATAAGCCCTTTTTGAATTGCGGGAAGGTTTGCCCTGCCTGAGCCCTTCTGATAGAGCAACTCCCCTTCAAGCCCTATGCGATATCTTCCTTCTCCAGAGCAGGGGGCATCGACCAAGACCTTATCAAACTCCATTCCCAAGGGAAACTGCTCTCCCCGGTATCTCGTCAAGATAGCACAGGCTACTCCCAGTCTTTTCAAGTTTGCTGAAAGAGCCGTTAGTCTGTCTATCCTTTTGTCGTTAGCGATGATATAAGCCCTATCGTTTGTGAGCATGCTCATTAAAGCGGTCTTTCCGCCTGGGGCTGCGCAGAGGTCAAGTATCAACTCTCCAGGCTTTGGGTCAAGAGCGATCACTGAAAGAGCACTTGAAAGGGTCATAGAATGGATAAGCCCAAGGCTATACTCAAGAATACCCCCAAGAGAAACCTCATCGTTGTTCACAATGCAGTAAAAACCGGGGACCGCTGATACGGGCTCAGCCACAATAACCTTTCCCCTTAACTTCTCTAAAAGAAACGGGACCTCATCTTGGCTTACCTTTAGATTGTTTATCCTAAAATACTGTTGATGTGATGTTCGAAGATGTTCGATAAACTCTTCAAAGTCTGGGATAATCTCTTGATAGCGAGAAAAGTATTCTAAATAGTTGAACAATTAGCCTTTACCCTCCCTTTTTAAGCTTCCGTCAAGCAGTAGCTCGCTTAAATGTGTGTGGTCCTCGGCGATTAGGTCGGCAAGCTTGAGATGCTCCTCAGGAAGGGTTGTTTTGATAGCAACGCAAAAGAGCTCTGCCGATTTAGCTGCCTTAATCCCAGCTGGCGCATTTTCGACAACGAGAGAATCTTCCTTATCAGCCTGAAGATGAGATAAAGCGGTAAGATAAGGGTCAGGATGGGGCTTTCTTCTTGGCACCTTATCCCCTGTCACGATAACATCAAAAAACTTTTCTAAGGTTTTAGGAAAAACCTTTTCCAGGATCTCGGCGTGAGAGCTTGTAACCAAGGCAAGCTTCCTTTCATCCTTCTTCAAGCTTTCTAAAAGGTCTGGCACTTGAGGATAAGGCTTGACAAGCTTAACGTATCTTTCTAAAAAGAGCCTCTTCTGGAGCCTAAAGGCAGACTCAAAGAATTCCTTCGTCGGGATTACCCCTCGAGAGGTAAAAAGAGTTCTTGCAGTGTCAAGCTCTATCGCCCCTTCATGAAGATAAATTTCTTCCTCGCTAAAGAATAGCCCTAATTGCGAAAAGGCTTCAATCCAAGCCCGAGCATGATACTTCATGGAGTCAAGTATCACGCCGTCTAAATCAAAAAAGATGTGTCTTTTCATGGTTTAATCTTTTCCCATTCCTTTCTCTATGCCCTTTCACAATCTTAAAATTTTCTTTGGTTAGATTTAGCCTTTTTGCCAAAAAGGAAAGAAGCCTCTCGTTAGCCTCGTTATCGTCTAACTTTGCCCGAATTTCTACTTCTAAGGAATTTACCTTGACTTCAACGAGCATATTTTTAAGGATTTGCCGAGGTTAATACAGATTAAACCTTATGTAAAGCAAAAGCTCACGGATAAGATATATTAAAAATATCACCGCAACCGGGCTTAGGTCAAGCCCATATATGGGGGGAATAACCCTTCTTGCTACCCTTAACACAGGCTCGGTTGTCCGGTAAAGAAACCGAACCACGGGATGATAGGGATTGGGGTTAACCCAGGAGATGATAGCTCGAGCAATAATGAGCCAGACATAAAGGGATAGCAGAAGGTCTATCGTCTGGATCAAAGCTCGAAGGAGCGCGTTTAGCATGCCTTTCCAAAGGGGCAGATTGGGTATCTACACTCTGGACAGTTGTAACAAAAGCCACCGTGACCAAGCCTTGCAATGTCTTCCCGAGCAATCCATTCGCCAACAAGAACCCGGGGTAGGATAAGGTCAAGGATGGTGATTTTGAAAAACATTGCACAAGCAGGTATGCCAAGGATCACCCTATCTCCCAGGCTTGCGTAAAGGAACATGTTTCCGGGAAGCACCGGAGTTCCGTAAACATAATGGTCTGGATTTAAATCTTGAATGGCTAAGCGAGTAACATCGTCTGGATCAATAGACATTCCACCAGTAACAAGCACCACTTCCGCTCCCCGGTTAAATAGGTCCTCAATGGAAGACCTGATAAATTCCCTATCGTCTGGAGCAAAAAGCGGTCCAAGGACGTTTAATCCAAAGCTTTGAAGCTTCGGTATTAACCTCGGGGCAAAGGCATCCTCAATTCTGCCGTAGAAAACCTCGTTCCCAGTGATAACAAGACCTGCGGAGTTAACCTTTCTTGGCAGAACCCTTAAAACCCCTTGTGAATACTCCGAGCAAATCCTTTCCACTTCCTTAACGTGAGACTCTTTTACCACAAGAGGAATTGCTCTTCCTCCGGCAAGCTGGTCTCCCTTTTTTACCCAGAGGTTGTTATGCTTTGTGGATAAGCTTATCTCCCCAAGCAGGTTTATACGAAAAACCGCTTCGGTTTCCACCTTGAAAAGACCATCTCTTTCGGCCTTAAAGATTACCTTTCCCTCGCGAACTTCTGAAGAAAAGGTTACTCCTTCTCCACAGCAAGCTTTAGCAAGCCTAAGAGCAACCTCATCCTCATGAAGCTCATCCGGATCAAGCTCAAGAATGTAGATATGGTCTTTCCCGCAGGCTTTAAGGATTGGGATGTCCTCTTCTCGGATGATATGTCCTTTCTTAAAGCGAGCCCCCTTAAACTGACCGGGGACGATCATGGTTACGTCGTGGGGTAAAACATGTCCGATAGCCTCCTCAACAGGGATTAGCTTAGACCTCACCCCTTCTTACCTCCTTCCTTTCGTAGGCTTCAATTATCCTTTGCACGATGGGATGTCTAACCACATCCTGCTTGGTAAAGTAGACAAAGGCTATTCCTTCGATCCCTTCGAGTATCTCCATAGCCTCAAGCAAACCTGATTTCTTTGGGTCTGGAAGGTCAATCTGGGTAACATCCCCTGTGATGACCGCTCTTGAGCCTTGCCCGATCCTTGTCAAGAACATCTTCATCTGTTCAGTAGTAGTGTTCTGGGCTTCATCCAAGATTATGAAGGCTTCGTTCAAGGTTCTACCTCGCATGAAGGCAAGGGGCGCAACCTCTATCACACCTCTTTGGAAGAGCTTGGCTACCCGGTCAAAGGATAAGATGTCGTAGAGGGCGTCATAAAGGGGACGAAGATAGGGGTTCACTTTTTCAACGAGGTCTCCTGGCAGAAAGCCAAGCTTTTCCCCAGCTTCAACAGCCGGTCTCACAAGGATGAGCCTACTTACCTCTCCCTTAAGAAGAAAAGATACAGCCATGGCTACCGCAAGATAGGTCTTACCGGTTCCTGCTGGACCAATACCAAAGACGATTTCAGCCTGCCTTATGGCATCGATGTATTTTTTCTGAGTAGGGCTTTTGGGGGCAATAACCTTTTTTCCGGAGGTGACAAGGATGGTATCAAGAAAGACCTCCTTTAATTTGGTGTTTGGGTTTTCAAGAAGGGTTCTTCCTGCGTATTCCACATCCGATGGATAAAGATTATAACCACCCTTGATAAGCCCATAGAGCTCGGTTAACGCCTTGTCAGCAAGCTCAACATCATAAGGTGCACCACTCATGATCACTTGATTTCCCCGAAGTGTGAGCTCCACATGAAAGAGCTTTTCTAAAATCTTAAAATTTATCCCCCTCTCCCCGTAAAGGTTCCTAAGAAGGGGATAATCATCAAAAACAAGCTCTCTTACCTCAACCTCTTCTACAGCCCTTCTTGCCATCTCTTTACTCATCACCCCTTAGTTTTTGTTTGAGTATAATATTAGATTAGTTAAATAAAAATTCAAGTAAAAGTAGGAAAGTCTTAGACCATTTGCAAAATAACTCAGTGTCATCTAACCCCCTACCGTTTTTGTCCATCCTGAGCCTACTTTTTTGTCGCCCCGAGCCTCTCTTTTTTTGTCGCCCCGAGCGAAGCGAGTGGTCTCCCTGGGGACGCCGTCCCGAACGAAGTGAGGGATGCACGGCTTACGCTCGGCAGAACAAAAAAAATGGGCGCTCGGGGGGACAATGTAGGGGGACTTTTTTGAACAGCCCCCTTCGTTGCTTGACAAAAAAAAATTTAAGCTTAAAATTAAATAAAAATCTGGGGCCGTAGCTCAGAGGGAGAGCGCGTGAATGGCATTCACGAGGTCGTGGGTTCAAGTCCCACCGGCTCCACCATCTAAAACTCTATGCCTCAAGATAAGATAATCAACTTAGAAAAACGGCAAAACCTCGGAGAAAGGCAGGCTTTAAACCCCGTTGAAGAAACCATCCTCCGCACCACAAAAGAGATCGTCATCAAGTTTATCGAAATGGGACGCTGCTCCCCGGCAACCTTCGAAGAAGTCTTTACTTTAGTCCATCGAGTAGTAAAAAAGACCATAGAGCAGGGCTAAAGTTTTGATTAACGTTTTAGCCGTTCATGGAAGCCCCCGCATAGGCGGAAACTCAGACCTACTTCTTTCTGCCTTTATTGAGAATGCCTCATCAAAAGGGGCAAGCGTGGAAAAGATCTCCCTCTATCAGATTAAATTTTCACCCTGCATTGAGTGCGGAGGCTGCGACGAAACAGGAGAGTGCGTCTTAAACGATGACCTAACCCCTATCTACGAAAAAATCCTTTCTTCTGATGTGATAGTCTGTGCAACCCCCATATTTTTCTACTCCCATCCGGCGATGCTACAAGCCTTTTTTGAACGCTTCCAAGCCCTCTGGTGCCGAAAATACCGCTTAAATGAGCGCCATCCCTACGGGAAATCCCCCAAAGGCTTACTTCTTGGTATTGGAGCTACAAAGGGTAAGAAGCTTTTTGAGGGGCTTGTCAGGTCCTTTAAGTATGTGATGGATGCCTGCTGGGGTGTTTATGTAGGTGGCTTATTCTTCCGTGGCGTTGACGAAAAAGGAGCCATCCTTAAATTTCCCGAGTACTTAGAAAAGGCGAGAGAGCTTGGAGTTGCCGTTTCCACCCTTCCTGAAGAGGTTTGGGCAGTCGATAGAAGCGCAAGCCCATAAATTTTATAGTTTTCCATACTTCTTGAACAACTCTGTATAGCATCGGGCTCTTTCTTCAGGGTCTTTGCTTGTCCAAAGGTCGCTTATCACGGCGATAAGGTCTGCTCCATGTTTTAAAAGGATTTCTGCTTTTTCAAGGGTTATGCCACCGATTGCACATATGGGTATGCTTAGCTCCTTCTTAGCTTGTTCCAAAATTTCAAAAGGTGCTAAGGAAGCCTTTGGTTTGGTTGGAGAGGGGGAAAAACTCCCAAAGGCTACATAGCTTGCCCCAAGGCTTTGAGCCCTCTTTGCGCGCTCAAGGTCAGCATAGCAGGAAACACCAACCACCGCATCCTTTGGTAAAAGTTTTCGCACAAGGGCTATGTCTTCATCGTCCTTACCCACATGGACCCCGTCTGCAGAAACCTCCTTAGCCAAACTCACCCTATCGTTAACAATAAAAAGGGCTGAATAGGCCTGGCAAAGTTCTCTTAGTTTTTCAGCAATCGGAATGAGCTTTTCATCTGGATTAGTCTTATCCCGAAGCTGAACTACTCTTGCCCCTCCCTTTAAAACCTTCTCAACTAACTGAAAGATTTTCCCCTCTTCATAAGGGGTCAGCCTTTCATCGGTTATGGCATAAAGACCAGCAAGCTTCATGATTAGGTCTTCTTTTTCTTAAGCCTTTCAAGGATTCGAGGATTGATGGAAAAGTAATGCTCCTTCGTTGGGAAGGCTCTTTCTTTTACTTCTTTTTTGTAGGCTTCAAGGGCTGATTTAAGAAGCTCAAACCCGTTAATGTAAGATTTTACAAACTTTGGGCGAAAGCCTGGCAAAAGTCCAACCACATCATGAAAGACAAGGATCTGACCGTCGGTGAAAGGACCAGCTCCTACGCCGATTGTAGGAATGCTAAGGTTTTCAGTGATAAGCTTGGCAAGGTCAGAGGGGACGCACTCAAGGACGATGGCAAAGCAACCAGCCCTCTCGAGAGCCTTTGCCGAAGAAAGGAGCTCCCTTGCCGTTTTAAAATCTTTCCCTTGAGCCTTAAGCCCCCCAAGTTCTAAGCTCCTCTGAGGTGTTACTCCGATATGTCCAAGAACGGGTATCCCAAAAGATACAAGACGTTTGATAAGCGGGACGACTTCAGCTTTGCCCTCGATTTTAACGCCGTGGCATTTACCTTCTTTGACAAACTTTCCTGCGTTATCGATAGCCTGCTCGATCGAAGTCTGGTAGCTAAGAAAGGGCATGTCGCCAATTCTTAATGTGTTGGGGGCGCCTCGAGCTACCGACTTGCAAAAAAGGAGCATCTCTTCCAAGGTGATGGAATAGGTGTCCTCCTCTCCGAGCATAACCATGTTAGCAGAATCACCGATGAGGATAAAGTCAACGCCAGCGCTTTCAGCAAGCCTTGACGAAACATAATCGTAAGCTGTAATCCCGCAGATGACTTCCTTTCCCTTTTTAGCTATCAAGGTTTGAGGGCTTAATTTAAAAAGGGACATTAGGTTGCCTCTTCGGAAGGACTAAACCTTTCTCCAATATGTAGCGTTTGCCAAGCTCGGTAAGCACTCGTCCTCTCCTTGTGCGAGAGACAAGCCCAAGTCTGATAAGAGGAGGCTCAAAGATGGTCTCAAGCTCCGAAGGAGAGATATGAGAGGTTAAGGCTAAGCTTTCAAGCCCAGCTGGACCACCGTTAAAGTGATAATAAAGGGTGAATAGATAACGCCGGTCTTCAGGGGAAAGCCCCCATTCATCTATGTCAAGAAGCCTTAAAAATTCTCGGACGGTGTCATCTGTTATCAGGTCTTTTAAACCCTGGTTTGTGCCGTTTAGGTAATTGTCCAATCTTCTGAGTAAATTTAGAGCCTGCCTTGGTATGCCCTTTCCAGCTTTTGCTAAAAGGAGCGATGCTTGCCGCTCAAGGTTTAAACCAAGCTCCTTTCCTGCTCGTTCGATTATCTCCGCAAGCTCAGCCTCGTCGTAAAAATAAAGCTTAAATACAAGTTGGAAGCGGTCAAGCAAAGGTGGTAGACAAAGGTTAGGCTTGTTTGTAGCTCCAATGAGGGTGAACTTGGGGAGCTTTAAGCGAATAGTCTTTGAGGCAGAGCCCTTGCCGATCACGATGTCAAGGGCAAAATCTTCCATGGCGGTGTAGAGGATTTCTTGACAGACCTTAGGGATTCTGTGGACTTCGTCGATGAAGAGAATATCGCCATCGCGAAGGCTTGTCAAAAGGCTAGCAATGATGCCCGGCTTGTCAAGGACTGGTCCTGAGGTTTGTTTTAAATTTTGTCTAAGCTCAAGGGCTATGATCCGAGATAGGGTTGTTTTCCCAAGCCCCGGTGACCCGATAAATAGGGTATGAGGAAAGGCATCCCTCCGCTGTTTAACCGAATTTATGTAGATAGAGAGCTCTTCAACGACCCTTTTTTGTCCGATAAACTCTTTAAGGCTTGTTGGCCGAAGGTTTTGCATTTACTATTTATTATATAACAACTTGAAGAGAGGGGAAGGAGGATTTATAATTGAACTGTGCCTATCTACGAGTTTAGTTGCGAAGTTTGCGATCATTTCTTTGAAAGCCTTTTAAGCATGGGGGAAGATTTTCCAGCATGCCCTCAGTGCGGCTCAAAGCAGGTGCTAAAGGTGCCTTCAGTCTTTTCCTTTAAGGATGCTTCTTCAACGAGGACATCAAGGGATAAGGCAATTCTTAAGAGGGCAAGGGATTATCTCATCGACGGAAAGTATAAGGATGCCCAAAGGTTCTTAGAGAAGGCTAAAGAATTCCATCCTACGGATAGGATAAAGAGATTATCCGATGCCCTAAGCGAACGCAAACCAACCTCAGGATACTTTGTCTCAAAGCCTGAGGTAGTAATTACTAAGAAGAAGGGGAGCTAATCATGGACTGGCAGGACGACTTTTCAAGTTTAATAACCTTTAGCACCTTCATCCTTTCCTTAAACACAGCAGCCCTTGTTCACCTTGGAGAATTGCCAGACCCCTTAACTAAGGAAAAGAAGGTGGACCTTGTTTTGGCAAAGCAGGTGATAGACACGCTGGAGATGCTCCGAGAAAAGACAAAAGGCAACCTTACCCCTGAGGAAGAGGAACTGTTTAAAAGCATCCTCTTTGATTTAAAGCTCCATTTCGTTAAGCTATGTCCTTAAGCTTTCTCTAAAAGTTTCATGACTTCAGAGATTTTGCTTTCCCCAGCCAAAATCAACCTTACCCTTCAAGTTCTAAAAAAACGCGAGGACGGCTATCACGAAATCTACACCATCTACCAAAAGATAACTCTCTTTGATGAGCTTGAGGTTAAGCCTCAATCTAGCTTTGAGCTTGAGTTTAAAGCCGAGGGAAACATCCCTTTAGAAAAGAACTTGATCTTCCGTGCCTACAAGCTCTTTTACGAGGCTTATGGAATAAAGGATGGTTTTAAAGTGAGGGTGATAAAGCGAATTCCTTTTGGAGCAGGGCTTGGGGGAGGAAGCAGCAACGCTGGAACCTTTCTTAAGTTCTTAGGGCAAAGGTTTGGTGTACCCAAGGAAGAACTCCTCTCCCTTGGGAAAAAACTTGGTGCCGATGTCCCTTTTTTTATCGAAGATTATTTTTCAGCCTGTGGTTTTGGCATAGGAGAGGTCTTAAAGCCCTATCCTAATTTTCAAGCCTTCTATCTCCTTTATTATCCAGGTTTTAAGATTGAGACTGCCTGGGCTTACCAGGCTTTAAACTTTAAAGGTGAGAAAAAGCCTTATCTCTACAGCGAGGACCTACCACCATGGAGAGACCCAAAGTGGCAAACAAACGATTTTAAAGATTTAGTGTATTCTAAGTATCCTCAATTTAAGGACTTCGAAAAAAGTTTTGAAATTGTTATTTCGAAGGTTCTACGGGAAGGTTCCTCTTCTTCTCTCACCCCGAAGGCTTTGCCCGAGGGATCCCTCGCTTCGCTCGGGATAAAAGGGAGAATAGGTTTAAGCGGAACGGGTTCAACCCTTTTTGCAATCTTTGAGGATAAAGAATCTGCCTCTAAAGCCTATGACCTACTAAAAAATTTTTTAAAGGGTGGTAAAATTTATCTTGCTCGCAATTTAAAGGGTTAAACTTTGTTTTTTGCCTTCTGTCATCCTAAGCGCAGCGAGGGGCTCATAAATTTTGGTTTTAAAAAGGAGGAGGAAGGATGTTCTTAAACCATATGAAGCTCATCTCTGGGACGGCAAACCCTGAGCTTGCCCAGAAGATAAGTGAATACTTAGCAACTCCTTTAGTGCAAACCAAGATAACCCGTTTTAGCGATGGAGAGATCTTTGTGGAGATCAAGGAAAATGTGCGCGGCGCAGATGTTTTTATCATTCAGCCTACCTGCCCACCGGTCAATGAAAACTTAGTCGAGCTACTCATCATGATCGATGCGGCAAGGAGAGCTTCAGCAAGAAGGATTACCGCGGTCATCCCCTACTATGGATATGCAAGGCAAGATAGAAAGACCGCTCCCAGGACCCCCATCACCGCAAAGCTCGTAGCTAATGTCATCGTCGTGGCTGGGGCAAGGCGGGTCTTAACGATGGACCTACACGCTGGGCAGATCCAAGGTTTTTTTGACATTCCTGTTGACCATCTCTACGCCATGCCCGTTTTCTTAGAGTATCTAAAAGCTAAATTCCGCGTGGAAGAGATAGTTATAGTCTCACCAGATGCCGGGGGTGTTGAGAGGGCAAGGGAATATGCTAAGAGGCTAAATGCCACCATGGCTATTGTTGACAAAAGAAGACCAAGACCAAACGAAAGCGAGGTCATGAACATCATCGGAGATGTAAAGGATAAAATTGCGGTAATCATTGACGACATGATCGATACTGCAGGAACCATCTGCAAAGCGGCTTCAGCCATCATGGAGAGAGGAGCAAAGGAGGTTTACGCTGTTGCCACTCATCCCGTTCTTTCAGTACCTGCGGTTGAAAGGCTTGCCCAATCACCGATTAAAGAGGTGGTTGTTAGCGATACCATCCCTCTAAGGGAAGAGGCTCAAAGGGTTGATAAAATAAAAGTGCTCTCTGTATCCAAACTTTTAGGGGAGGCTATAAGAAGGATCCACACGGACGATTCTATTAGCTCGCTTTTTATATAATATCTACTTTTAAGGAGGGAAAGGGATGAAACAGGTAGCGCTTTCGGCTCAAAAAAGAGAGAATGTTGGAAAAGAGATTAGCAAAAAGCTCCGTAAACAGTGGAAAATCCCAGCCATAATTTACGGACCTGGGATAGATCCACTCCCTATCGCTGTAAACTTTAATGAATTCGAAAAGGCTCATAACCGTTATAAAGGAGAAACGGTGCTTTATCTTCTTGAAGTTGCTAATGGTGAGACCCAAAAGTATCAATGCATCCTTAAAGAATTTCAGAGAGACCCTGTTACGGACAGGTTTATTCATCTTGATTTCTATGCAATCTCATCGGAAAATGTTCTTGAAATAGAGGTTCCGATTGAGTTTGTTGGAAGACCTGTTGGTCTTACTAAAGGCGGAATCCTTGAAGTGTTCTTGCACGAGCTTACCGTAGAATGCTTGCCTAACGCTATCCCAGACAAGGTCGTAATAGATATAAGCCATCTTGACCTTGGAGATAGCCTGCATGTTAGAGATATCAAGGTTTCAGAAGGGGTAAAGATTAAGGACCGTCCGGAGGAGACAGTCTGCACCGTGGTTGCTGAAGAGGAAGAAAAAGTTGAAGGTGCTGAAGAAACTACAACCACTTAATAGATGCGCATTAGATGTGGGTTTTTTGTGGGCTTGGCAATCCTGGCAAAAAATACGAAAGGACAAGGCATAACTTTGGCTTTATGGTAGTGTCTGCCTTTGCGGAAAGACATCGCTTAAGGTTTAAGTATGATGAGCTCTATCCTGCTGAAGTTGCAAGTCTAAACAGGACCTGCCTCCTTTTTAAACCCATGACCTTTACTAACCTCTCTGGGGTTGCGGTTAAAAAGCTTTTGAAACAAGAAAAGATAAAGCCTGAAGAGCTTTTGGTAATCTACGATGATATGGACTTACCACTTGGCAGGATTAAACTACTTCCCAAGGGTGGAGCTGGTGGGCATAACGGAGTAAAGTCAATAATCTCAGAGCTTGGAGTCAATACCTTTCCGAGGCTAAAGCTTGGCATCGGTCGCCCACCCGAAGGGGTTGACCCAAGAGACTATGTGCTTTCGCCTTTTACTCCTAATGAAGCTTCAATCGTCGAAAAGGTGATAGAGATAGCTACCCAAGCCTTGGAAGACCTTCTGCAAGAAGACCTGCTAAAGGTTATGACTAAATACAACTCTCTAAAAATTTAAAAGTGAAAATAACCGAACAACGCAATAACTATCAAAATTTTAAAGTTTTCTTGAAAGAGCAGCTACTAAGGATAGAAGAAATCTTATACCTTTTAATTTCTCTTGGTTTGTTAATTGTCTTTGTTCTAATCCTTGTTGATGGTTTCTTTGTTCTTATCTCCTTGTATGATGTGAAGGACATTAATTATAGTGTGGTCAAGTTTTTAGATAAAATACTTGTCGCTTTGATCGTCGTTGAGCTTTTCTATACGGTTATGGTTGCTATCGTTGAAGAGAGCGCTATTAAGTGTATTGAGCCATTTTTGCTCGTTGGTGTAACTGCCTTAGTCAGAAGGCTCCTTGTGCTAACCTTTGAAATAGCTCATCCAGTTGTGTATTCTGCAGAAAGAATGACATTTTATCTTATTGAGATGGGTTTGATAGGCTTTTTAGTCATAGTCTTTGTGATCGCAATCTACTTATTTCGTAAAACAAGGAGAGGGTAGATGTATCCGCAGGGTATATTGGTCCTTGATTTCGGTTCCCAAACAACTCAGCTCATTGCCAGACGGGTTAGAGAAAACAATGTCTACAGCGAGATTAAGCCATGTTTCATCAGCCTGGAAGACCTAAAAGCCTTTAATCCAAAGGGCATAATCCTCTCTGGTGGACCAGCAAGCGTCTACGACGAAGGGGCACCCCTTCTGCCAAAGGAAATCTTTGAGCTTGGCGTTCCTATCCTGGGTATCTGCTACGGAGCTCAGCTCATGGCTTATCTCCTTGGGGGTGAGGTTGAACGGAGCGAAAAAAGGGAATTCGGTCCGGCAGAGCTCTTTATCCTTCGTGAAAGACCAATCTTTAAAGGCTTAAGCAAAGAGAAGCCTTACCGCGTATGGATGAGCCATAGCGACCGGATTATCGAGCTTCCCCCAGGTTTTATCGGTCTTGCCAGAACTGAGCATTCTCCCTACGCCGTGATAGCTCACGAAGAAAAGCCCTTCTTCGGTGTGCAATTTCATCCTGAAGTTGTCCATACAGAGGTCGGCGAAGAGATAATTCGGAACTTTCTCTTTGAGGTTTGCGGATGCACTCCCAACTGGACCATGCCTTCCTTTATTGAAACGACGGTTGCCGAAATAAAAAATCTTGTAGGCAAAGATGAGAGGGTAATCTGTGCCCTTTCAGGTGGTATCGATTCAACCGTCACAGCTATCCTTGTGCATAAGGCAATCGGAGATAGGCTTATACCTGTTTTTGTAAACAACGGTCTTTTGCGCAAAGGCGAGGTCGAGGAAGTAAGGTCTTTAATGGAAAGCTTAGGGATTAAGCTTGAGTATGTGGACGCAAGCAAGCTTTTCTTAGAAAGACTAAAGGGGGTTACTGACCCTGAGAAAAAAAGAAAGATCATAGGCGAAACCTTTATTGAGGTTTTTGAAAACAAAGCAAAGGAGTTTGAAAATGTAAAGTATCTTGCTCAGGGCACCCTCTATCCAGATGTCATAGAAAGCGTCTCCTTTCGCGGACCTTCTGCGGTGATAAAGAGCCATCATAATGTGGGCGGGCTTCCAGAGAAGATGAACCTTAAGTTGATTGAGCCTTTGAGGGAGCTTTTTAAGGATGAGGTAAGAAAGATCGCCGAGCTCCTTGGTCTACCAAAGCATATCGTCTGGCGGCAACCCTTTCCTGGTCCAGGCTTAGCTATAAGGATCCTTGGGGAGGTAACGGAAGAGCGCCTGCAAATCCTTCGTGAGGCTGACGCCATCGTTCAACAGGAGATGTTAACAACCGGTTGGTATTACAAGGTATGGCAGAGCTTTGCGGTTCTCCTTCCAGTAAAGACGGTAGGAGTAATGGGGGATTATCGGACCTACGAGTATGTAGTAGCCTTAAGGGTAGTAGAAAGCCAGGATGCCATGACCGCAGACTGGGTTCGCCTTCCCTATGACCTTTTAGCAAGGCTCTCAAACAGAATAATCAACGAAGTAAAAGGCATAAACCGGGTAGTTTACGACATTTCCTCCAAACCCCCTGCAACCATTGAATGGGAATAAAGGAAGCCTTTTCCTTCGCAAACTCATCCATGTAGCCTTTTCCTTGTTTCTACTTTGCGGAACCTATTATCTTAAAAAAAGCACTTTTCTCCTTCTTCTTTTTGTTTGTTTCTTAGCAGAAAGCCTATGGGAATTTATAAGACTAAAAAAGCCTGATAGTTTACCAAGATTTTTACGCGTTAAATCCTTGCTTAAGGAAAGGGAGGCGAAAACTTTCACGGATGCTTGGTATTTTATTTTAGGTATTTTGATAGCAAGCCTTTTTCTTTGGGATTCCTTGCTGCAAGCCCTAATTCTTATAGTTGGAATTTCTGATACAGTTGCCTATTTTGTAGGCAAATCTTTAGATGGAACAAAGATTTTACATGGGAAAACATTATACGGTTCACTAAGCTTTTTTATTTCTACAGTGTTAATACTCTACGCTTTTGGATTAACAAAAGTAGTTGGTGTGATTTATCTTTTTCTCCTTGCAGTCCTTCTTACTCTTTCTGAAGCCCTTTTTAAAAGGGATAATCTGTCTATTCCGATTGTGTATGTTTTACTCTTGACAATTATATTAAATCAATTAAAGTTTTTTTAAAAAACTTTAAAAAGGAAAGAGCCCTATGTTTATGAACTTTGTTGGCTTTGCTGATGTCCTTTCTTCTTGGGAAAAGCTTTTAGAGGGCAACAAAAGGTTTGTTTCCGGAAATTTGGCTAAAAAGGACTTTAGTTTAGAAAAAAGGAAAGAACTTCTTAAAGGACAAAAGCCTTATGCGGTGGTTGTTGGATGCTCTGATTCTCGCGTGCCTCCGGAGATAATTTTTGACCAATGGCTGGGTGATATTTTTGTGATTAGGGTTGCTGGTAATGTCCTTGACCCTGTCTCTCTTGGAAGCATAGAATATGCGGTTGAACATTTGAAGACCCCTCTTATTGTGATCCTTGGTCATAATCGTTGTGGTGCAGTCCACGCAACCATCCATTCTCACAGCAAAGCAGAGGGTAATCTTAAGGCAATTGTAGAAAAAATAATGCCTGCTGTGTCTAAGGCTAAAAATGTAGCTAAATCTGAAGAAGATTTGCTCAACATTGCCATTGAAGAGAATGTTAAATTACAGAAAGAGTTTATGCTAAAGAATAGTAAAATAATAAATGAATATGTAAAAGCAAATAAAGTTCAAATTGTTATGGCTATTTACGATTTGGAAACCGGAGAGGTTAAAACTATCAAATAATAAAAGTTTATTCGACATAAAATGTTAGGTCAACCGGGGATGCCTCTTGAATAAAAACGATCATAGGGGCGACCGTCTGGGCGTCCAATGTTCTATTTTGTAATGGGCAAGCATTCACTCGCCCCTACACATCCTCTCCTCCGGCGAGGGATCTTCTTATGGTGTTGCTCTAAACGGAATGAATGATCCCTTGCAAACGGGAGCTGACTACCTTTAATAGACCTATTTACAAATTTTGGTGTATAATCTATTTAGGGTCGATAAACGAGTAGGTTCAAAAACAAAAATCTTTATGATTTCCCGCAAAACGGAATGTTTAAAAGAGCAGAATTTGTAAAAAGCGTTTTTAACCTTTCTGACCTTCCTCCCCCGAAGTATCCTGAAGTTGCCATTCTGGGAAGGTCTAACGCTGGTAAATCTTCCTTAATCAACGCTCTTTTCAACCAACGAAATTTGGTTAAGGTATCCTCAACCCCAGGTTTTACCAAGGCTCTCAACTTTTTTCTTGTGGACAGGAAATTCTACCTTGTTGACCTTCCAGGCTATGGGTTTGCCAAGGTTTCTAAGGAGATTAGGTTAAAATGGAAAGAGCTTATAGAGGGATACCTAAGAAGCGTAAGAGACCTTCGCCTGCTAATACTCATATTTGACATAAGAAGAACGCCTGACGAGCTTGACCTATCCCTTATAGAATTTGTAAAGTCTTTGAAAAAGCCTTATCACATCGTGTTGAACAAAATCGACCTTCTTGAAAAAAAGGAGCTTAAGGAGAGGACAGAGGTTTACAAAGAGATTTTTCATCTTCCAGATGAGGAAATATCCCTTACCTCCTGCAAGGAAAGAATAGGTATAGCTTCCGTAAAGATGAAAGTCCATTCAGTTATTTGAAGAGAAAATTCTCACTTTGAGGAATTTTTCTGTAGAAATTTTCTTCAAAAAATGCAATATTGCTCAATTTTTCACATTAAATTTTAAAAACTTTTACCTACCTATAGCTTACTTAAATACCGTTTTCAAATTTCAAACAAAAATGGTGGGAGGTGAAGCATGAAGGAAGAGCGGACAGAGTTTAAACAGGTCCTACCCGTTGCCATCGTTGCTTGGTCGGGTGCTCTTCTTGAATGGGTGGATTTTTACATCTATGCTATTCTCGCTAAGGTTTTAGCAAAGATTTACTTTCCAAGCAGCGACCCTTTAGCAAGCTTGCTTGCTGCCTTTGCCGCCTTGGCAATCGGTTTTCTCTTCCGTCCTCTTGGAGCTTTGATGTTTGGTAAGATCGGAGACCAGTTTGGTCGTAAGGTCGCTTTTTTCACAGCAATCATCATGATGATGGTCGGCACCTTGGGTATAGCCTTTTTACCAGGTTATGCTGCCTGGGGTGTCTTAGCCTCAATTCTTCTTTTTATCTGCAGGATCGTTCAAGGTTTAGCCCTGGGAGGAGGATTTGGTGCCGCCATTACCTACCTCGGTGAGTTTACCCCTGACCATAGAAGAGGTTTCATAACTGGATTTCTGTTCACGACCGCAGCCCTCGGTATGGCTTTAGCTGGAAACATCGTATCTATCCTTCAAGGATACTTCGGTAAAGAAGCGTTTGAAGTTTATGGTTGGAGATGGGCGTTCATCATAGCGGGAGTTCTTGTTTTTGTGGTTGCTACCATCATCCACTTGCTATACAAAGAAACACCCGTCTTTACTACCCTAAAACAGATCCGTAGGGTTACAAGCTCTCCAATCAAAGACCTTTTTACTAACAAACACTTTCTTTGGTTATTTATCCTTGCTTGGATCGGCGTTATCGGCGCCCACGGTCCAATTTGGTACACCAACCAGCTTTATGTCTCTTACTATATGCAACACTATGGAATGTCAGCCGGAGATGCAAGTAAGATTCTCGCCTATGCCACTTATTTAGCTATATGGATGTACCCCTTCTTTGGGTGGGTTTCTGATAAGGTTGGAAGAAGATCTATCCTTCTCCTTGGTATCTATGGTAATGCCCTAATATTCCCCATCGTTTTTTATGTGATGAAGAACTATCTTAACCCCCCTGATACTTCCATGCTTCTTTTCTTGACCGCAATCTTAACCTACTTTAACGGTATTGGATACAGCGGTGCCATGTCAGCCTTCTTGCTTGAGCTCTTTCCTGCAAGGATCCGCACAACCGCAATAGGTTTCACCTACAACATGGGCTACGGAGTTACCGGCGGTTTAACCCCATTTATGATTACGCTCCTCCAGAAGATCACGGGAGATGTTTATATAGCCATTATAATTTGGTCAACCTGCATCCCCATGCTCATGGGATTGCTTTATGTCTTTAAAGGATGGGAGACAAAGGGGGAGAGACTTTGGGAGGAGCTTTCTGCTGGTAAGTTTGCCCAAAAGGCTATGCTTGTCTCCCCTACGGAGCCACTTGGTGAGGTGATGAAGAGGATGCAGATTGAGGGGCAGAGGATGGCTGCAGTCGCAGAAAACGGTAAATACCGGGGCATGATTGAGGAAAGGATCATCCTTAAAGCCTTAGCAAACGGAAAGAGCGTCTCTACCCCGGTGAAAGAGGTCATGGCTCAGGTAGATGCTGTTCTTCCTTCGGCAAGGATCATCGATGCTGTGGCGCTCCTTCAGGATTATGGGCTCAAGGGCATTGCCGTTGCCACTGAGCAGGGCAATGTGATAGGTGTGATCGACCCAAGGTATGTCTTCAACGAGGTTGCCCTATTGACCGCAGGGCTTAAGAAAGGGTTTACCGAAAAGGTTAAAGTAGAAGAGTTTATGAAAAGCCCAATTACGGTTACCGATAAAACTAAAGTGGCGGATACATTAAAGACGATGGTGGAAAAAAACATCGGGTTCTTACCAGTTATCAGCGCAGAAACTGGAAAGCTTTTAGGAGTCCTTTCTGAGAAGGACCTCATGGCTGTGCTTTGCTGCGAACCCCAGAATGCCGAAAAGCCAGTCTCTGAGTTCATGATTAAAGATGTCATAACTGTCACGCCAGAGTCTACGCTTAAAGAAACCCTTGAAAAGTTTATCGACCACAAGATTAGGCACTTACCAGTGGTAAGAGACTTAAGGGTTGTAGGAGTTGTCTCTGTGAAAGATGTGCTAAAGCTTGTGTAATAAAGGTAGAACAAACAGTGTTTGCCGTCCCGGTCTAAAGCTCCGGGCGGCATTTTTTTATTTTTAGCTCCTATCATTTCAAAAAACTATGCCTAAAAAGGCTTTTCATTTAGGCAATTGGTGTTAAAGTTTTCAAAAATAAACTTTTTAAGGGGGTTAGGTATGAAGGTCTATTACGACCAGGACGCAGACTTGACGATACTTAAGGACAAGGTGATAGCGGTATTAGGATACGGTAGCCAGGGGCATGCCCATGCCCTTAACCTTAGAGATTCTGGTCTAAAGGTTATCGTTGGTTTGAGACCGGGTAGCCCAAGCTGGGAGAGGGCAAAGGCAGACGGCTTTGAGCCAATGCTCCCAAGGGAAGCCTGCTCAAAGGCTGACCTAATCATGGTCTTAGTGCCAGACCAGACTCAGCCTGCCCTATACAAAGAGTGCATAGAACCGGAGTTAAAACCCGGCAAGATGCTCCTTTTTGCTCATGGCTTTAACATCCACTTTGGGCAGATCGTCCCACCCGCTGAGGTTGATGTTGCCCTCGTTGCCCCAAAGGGACCTGGGCATCTTGTTCGGAGAGAATTTGCTCGCGGAGCAGGAGTCCCTTGCCTTGTAGCCATCCATCAGGACTACACCCAGACCGCCATGGCTAAAGCCTTAGCCTATGCAAAGGGTATCGGTGGAACAAGGGCTGGAGTGATCGAGACTACCTTCAAAGAAGAAACAGAAACCGACCTCTTTGGAGAGCAGGTAGTGCTTTGCGGCGGGGTGACAGCCCTCATGAAAGCAGCATTTGAGACCTTGGTTGAGGCTGGCTATCAGCCTGAGGTAGCCTTCTTTGAATGCGTGCACGAGCTAAAGCTCATCGTTGACCTTATCTATGAGGCTGGCTTTTCCTTCATGCGCTACTCCATAAGCGACACCGCTGAATACGGAGACCTAACCCGTGGTCCAAGGATCATCAACGATCAGGTAAGACAGGAGATGAAAAAGATCTTAGAAGAGATCCAGAGCGGACAGTTTGCCAGAGAATGGATCTTAGAAAATCAGGCTAACAGACCGGTGCTAAACGCTCTAAGAAAAAGGGAGGCAGCCCACCACATTGAAGAGGTGGGTAAACGGCTAAGGAGCATGATGCCTTGGCTAAAGAAGCAGGGCTAAGAATGAAGCCTTTTCAAAGCCTTTTCAAAGGCAAGGATGGTGCGATCAAGCACCTCCTTGCCATGGGCTAAAGACACAAACCAGGCCTCAAACTGAGAAGGCGGAAGATATACCCCCTCTTTCACCATCTCTTGCCAAAATCTGGCAAACTTCTCCGTGTCTGAGGTTTGAGCTGAGGCAAAGTCTACTACCTCTTTATCCGTGAAGAAGAGGGTAATCATCGAGCCAAGGCGATGGAGCCTATAAGGAAAAGCTAACCTTTCAAGGACTTCTCTTAGCCCCTTTTCAAGATAGCTTGAAAGCTCCTCTAAAAGCTCATAGGTTCCGGGTTTAGAGAGCTCCTTTAACACTGCGAGACCAGAGGCTACGGCTATAGGGTTTCCGGCAAGGGTCCCAGCTTGATAGACCGGACCATCAGGGGCGATAAGCTTCATGACCTCCCGCTTTCCGCCATAAGCACCTATGGGCAACCCACCACCGATTATCTTGCCAAGGGTGGTAAGGTCTGGCTCTACATTGAAATAGGCTTGAGCTCCCCCTAAGGAAAGCCTAAAGCCGGTTATCACCTCATCAAAGATGAGAAGAGCCCCATACTTTTTGGTAATTTCTCTTAAAAATTCAAGAAAGCCTGGCTTTGGGTAGATAACCCCCATGTTTGCAGGAACTGGCTCAACGATAATACAGGCAATCTCTTCCCCTTCTTTCTTGAAAACCTCTTCCACAGCTTGAAAATCGTTGAAAGGCAGGCTTATGGTTAAGCTTGCGAGCTCATCCGGAACGCCTGGGCTTGCTGGGATACCAAAGGTAGCAAGACCAGAGCCAGCCCTAACAAGAAAACTATCCGCATGCCCATGGTAGCATCCGTCAAATTTGACGACCTTTTTTCTGCCCGTATAAGCTCGGGCAAGTCGCACTGCGCTCATCGTTGCCTCTGTCCCCGAGGTCACAAGCCGAACGACTTCAACGGTGGGCACAACCCTTGTGATAAACTCTGCCATCTCCACCTCAAGCCAGGTTGGCGCTCCAAAGCTTGTTCCTCGCTTGCTTGCAAAGTAGACATTTGCTATGACCTCAGGGTGGGCATGCCCAAGGATGATTGCCCCCCAGCTGCAAACATAATCAATGTATCTATTTCCATCTGAAGAAATGAGGTATGGACCTTCTCCCCTCTCAAAAAAGATTGGCGTTGCTTTTACCGCTTTACAAGCCCTGACTGGGCTGTTTACCCCACCTGGCATAAGCTTTATGGCTTTCTCAAAATAGAGCTTTGACCTTATCATGAGGTCCTCCTTTCTATTAACTAAGGTTTAGCTTTTAGCTTAAGATACTCAAGTTGGCACAACTTTTCAAGAAGAAGAATAAGATTTACCGCCTCTTCTAAGGAGCTTCCTCCGGCAACAACTCCGTGGTTTTTTAGAACTACGATTTGATAGTTCACAAGAAGGTTCCCAGCAAATTCCCAAAGGCTCTCAGACCCAGGCTCAAAGTAGGGTAGAACCGAAAGCTTACTCAAGAGAAGCTTAGTCTCAGGATGAGAAAAGCTTCTAAAATCAAAACGCAATGCATCTAAAGTGAGAAGATAGGGAGGATGAGCATGGGCGATAGCCTTTAAGTTTGGGTTCTTTAAGTAGGATTTGTAATGGAGCCCCCATTCAGAAGAGGGGCTCCCTACAAGAACCTCTCCTTTCCAATCTATGAAGGCAATATCCTTTTTTCTCAAAAGAGCCTTAAGCCTTCCTTTAGGGCTTATGTAGAAACCCCTTTCATGCCGGATGGAGAGATTTCCTTCAGGTCCTGCGTTTAAGCCGTAGACGCAAAGGAGGTTGCTAAAAAAACATATTTCTTCCCTTGCATCCCTAAAAGCCCTTTTCATAGCTCTACACCCTTACTTGCTTAACCAGGTCTATGTTTTCTAAAGCCCATTCCACGGTTCTTTTTAAGCCTTCTCTAAGGTCAACCTTTGGCTCCCAGCCGAGAAGCTTCTTTGCCTTGCCGACCTCAGCCCAAGTCACCTTCATGTCAGCCTTATGAAAGGGAAGATAAACCCGCTTTGCTCTCTTTCCGAGATATTCTTCAAGGATGTCCAAGACTTCGTTTATGGAGATGGGGTTTTTCCCTCCGCCAAGGTTTATAATCTCATAGCCTAAGGGTTTTAGCCCAAGGATCGTCCCATATGCTATGTCGTCGATGTAGGTAAAATCTCTGGCTTGGGTCCCGTCACCATAGATTTCAATGGGCTTGTCTTCAAGCATCCACTTGATGAAGCGGAAGATGCTCATGTCCGGTCTTCCTGCAGGACCATAGACCGTGAAGTATCGTAAAACGGTGATATCAAGGTCGTATAGATGATGGTAGGTGTAGGCAAGTAGCTCGCTTGCCTTTTTGGTTGCCGCATAGGGGGAAAGAGGCTTATCAACCTTTAGCTCCTCGTGATAGGGTGGAGATTGCCCGGCGTAAAGCGAGGAGGTGCTTGCTAAAACCATCTTTTTTATCCCAAAATCCTTCATCAGATGGAGAAGGTTTAAGGTGCCGTTTATGTTTGCCGAAACATACGCCCAAGGGTTCTCAACGCTTGCCCTCACTCCTGCCCTTGCGGCAAGATGGATAACAGCTAAAAAGGTAAAGCTTTCAAAGACTGGTCTTAAGGCTTCTAAGTCAGCAAGGTCAAGCTGATAGAATTTGAAGTTTGAGTAAGCCTTAAGACGTTTAAGCCTCCATTCTTTTAGCAATGGGTCGTAGGCATCATTTAGCTCATCAACGCCAACGACGGCATAGTTTTCTTTAAGCAAGAACTCAGCAACCCTCCAGCCGATAAACCCAGCGCACCCAGTGACTAAATAGGTCATTATATCCTCCATTGCTTTAATTTTTCGCCAAGCTGAAAGCTAAGATAAACTGCCTGTCCCATGGCGTTTTGAATAAAAATAAGCCTTGCCTGCCCAAGAAAGTCTTGCAGGTTTGTGCAAAAGAAGTTCCTACAAAAAAGAGAAGGAATAGGTAGCTTACAGCCTCGCTCCCCTAAGAAGAGACATCTTTTAGGCAAGAAATTTTCTAAGTCAAGGCTTTTCTTCTGCCTCTCAAGCAGGGCAAGATTTAAGAAAAACTCTTCTTTGCTAAGCTTCCATTCTAAGCCCTCGCCACAGCAAACAACGCCCTGTCTTGCACATTCAGCACAGTAGGCAAAGGACCCCGTAGTTTCAAAGGCACTGTTTGCTTGAGCTAAGGCACTTTCCAGTTCAGCTAAGCTTCTAACCATCTCCTCATCAGTTTGAAGTTTAGGCCTTATCCTTTCTTCGTATTCCTTTTTTAGGCTTAAAAAGTAAAAGAGGCTATCCATAAAAGGTTTTAAGGGCAAGGTTCACCCTCTCTTGGTAGAGGGTTCCCTTTTGCTTCATAAAAAATGGTTCCGGTAAGGACTTTGGGATAGAAGTAGGTTGACTTGTGAGGCATAAGCCTTCCGCTTGACACAACATCCTTCAAAACCTGAGGGGAAACCCTTGGGAATAGCACAAAGAAACTCTCCCTTGCCTTCACTGTTTTTAGCTTTTCTATAAAGTTGCTAAAGAACTCAACCTTACCTTTGACCTTAAGCTCCTCTTCGGTTTGCCCAAAAACCCTTTCAAAAAGTTTTAAAAAATTAAAAAGTGGAAGCCTTGAGAGAATAGGCTCATCCCTTTCAATCTCGGACATCACCTTTTTTTTAATCTGAAAGACCATCCCTTGTCCCTGGTAAAATAAAAAAAAGACGGATTTTTTTTCGGCAAACCTTTCAAAAAGAGCCTCTATTTCTTCTAATTTAAAACTTCCAAGCTCCTCAGCATACTCTTTTAATCTATTAAGCACACTTTCCTCAAGAGGGAAGAGATAGTGCCTGTGCGTAGGGAGCATAAACAGGCTTTCCTCCTCAAAGGGCGTAAGATAAAAAGGCACATACTGAAAATCGTAGCTCTCTTTAGCCCTAAAGAGCCTTTCCATGTAAGCTTTGTAGGCTAAAGCGGTTTGATACCTGTGGTGACCGTCTGCGATGTAAATCGGTCTACCCTTAAGATGCTCTCTAAGAAAACAAATAAAATCTCGGTTAGTGGTCCGATAGAGGTAATGCCTTTCTTCGTTGAAATAAACCTCAAAAACCAATTCCTTTTCTTCGGGAAGGCTTAAAGTTCTAAGCCCTTGGTCCTCATACAGCCCAAAGACCTGGCTAAAGTAGCACTGAGCAGTCTTAAGTAAGGCAAGCCTTTCTTCCTTTACAAAGGAAAAGGTCCTCTCATGGGGAAGAATTTGTCTATCTTCAAAGGGATGGAGCTTAACGAGCAGGATAAGCCCTCTTCTTTTTAAGAGTTTTTCGGAAAGCTTAAACTCAAGCTCATAGTAGTAAACCGCTGGTTTTTCATCCTTGATGAGGACACCCTTTTTTTTCCATTCATCAAGCAAAAGCTTTGCTTTCTCTGGGTTTTCGGCAAGTTCTAAATGAAAGGCATTGTAGGGGCTAAGGCTTTTGTAGTAGGAGATTTCTTCTTGAGAGACGATGTCATACTGAGGAGCAACGACTTTTTCTGAGGAAACCTTTTTTAAGTCGTAGTAAAGGCCACAGATGGGCTCACAGTCTGGCAACTTTACTCCCTTTTGTGCTTATTTACAATTTTTCCCCACAAAATTTAAGGGTAAACGGCGTCTGCCTATAGAGAAATCGTATTATTTTATATTGAGCAAGCGGCCTTTCGCCCCTTCAGTTGTCCAATTTTTTATTAACCTGGTAAGTCCCATTAAGCAATCGGCTTAAAGTAGGTTGCGCTTAAGGGCATAATAGGATGAGCTTTCTTCAGCCTAAAAATTTAGTTGAAAAGTTTACTTCACTTTTTTAGAGGTTCAAGAGAGTATAAAGATTGTATAATCTTTACCTGCGGCAACTTGTCCTGCCCAAAAAAAAACGAGCAAATGCCGTTTGTCTAAGTAGCGTCTCATTAATCCTGTAAAGACTTAAGAGGATAGGAAGGGCATGGTAGCTTCGCCAAGATGTCCCGACCCAAAATGACTAAAAAGGAACACACTAATCCCCTCAGAGTATTTCACGGTTAATTAAGACCACAGAGAAAGAAAGGCTTGGAAGAATAGGGGCACTTTCAGAGGGGTATTTTGCGGTTTTTTTGGGATGGGCCACTATGTCTTCCCTTAGCTTGACTTTAAAAACAACCTTTTTAAACTTAAAAACATGAGAATAAAGGTATTGTTTGAAAGCAAAGTTAATTTAAATCTTCCTAAGGACTACCGTCGATACTTCCTCTCGTTTTTGAAAAAAGTCTTCGAAAAGTCTGGCTTTGAAAAACTCTACGAAATGAAGAAGTATAGACCCTATACTTTTTCCGTATGGCTTGGGGAGAATTTTAAGATCGATCATGAGGTTTCTACTGATACCAAAATTTCACTTTTATTCTCAAGTGGTGACCCTGTACTCATTACTAACTTCTACAACGGCGTGCTAAGATTAAAAAAAGAAAGATATAAACCAATTGGAGAACTCCTTGAAATTAAAGATGTAGTTTTGCTTTCCTATAAAAAAATTAAAGCCAATAAAGCAATTTTTAAAACTATCGGGGTCTGTGTTTTCAACAACCCTCAAGCTCCAAAGAAAGATTTTAAGAGTTGGTATATTACGCCTTACGACGATTTAGATAAGTTTAACGAAATTCTTTATCAAAGAACAAACGATAGGTTTAGGTATCTAACGGGAAGGAATAATACACATCCTATTAGGCTTAATCTACATGAAAATTATCCAATGAAGGAGGTTATGGTTAAGCATTATAATGGCTATGTCCGAGGGTTTAAGGGGGTTTTTGAGCTCGAAGGCTCCCATGAAATTCTTCAGTTTGTATATGATTACGGATTTGGAATAAGAACCGGACAAGGATTTGGATTGTTAGAGCTGGTTAAAGGATTATAAAGATGGAAGACAAAATAACCTTATATCCTTCAAACTGGCTTTATAATGCAGGAGTTGTTGGATTACTAAAGGTCTTGCAATATAATGAGATATATTTTGAAATAGACGGAAAATTAATTATTGATCCATTAGCCATAGAGAAAAGTTATAACGGAATTTTTAAGTATCATGAAGATATTTTGAACGAAAAATTTTCAATTTGGGGTAAAAACAAAAGGTATCCAAATTATATTCAATCTAATCAGCAAGAATTTTTTGAAAAATATTATATAAAAGCATTACAAAAAGTAGAAAAAAACCAAAATAAAACATGTAGCTGGTGCTAAGGTTATTTTATTCCTCAAATTTTGATAGATGATATAAAAAGTAAATTTAAGGGAAATTTTGCGTCCTTTTTAGAACAAAGAGAAAAGTTTCAAGGAATACATTTTGCTGGTTTAGGGGCCGCAATAACTAAGGTCCCTAATTCTTTTTGGAATTTAAATTTTTCGACACCAATTTGTCATCTATGTTCGTATTTAATAATTTTTAACCATCTTGCCTTTATTAAAACTTCTGAAGGTGAAATTTTTATAAATGCTCCTCATTTTAAATTGATTTGGGATTTAAATAGCTTTGCTGAAAATATTTTAACAAAATCCAAAGAATATGGAATAAGGAAAATTCTTGGTTCTTCACTTTTGCAGTGGGCGATAAAAAGAAGGACATTACTTGGTGCCTGGACAATGATGAATATTGAAGTGATTGTGAAAAAAGGAGATACTATTGATTACTTTGACCTTCCACCGGATATAACAAAAATTTTGCTTGATTATGAAATAGCCAATTTAATTGAAAGGATTAACGAAGAGAAAATATTTGATTTAATCTTGCGAGGAAAATTTTCCGAAATTGAAAAAGCAAACTACTTTGTTTTGAAAGCAATTTTAAAATTAAAAAAGAAAGAAGAAATTTCTGATAATGACCCAATAACCAAATATTTTACTAATTACCAAGATTTTAATTATCTTAAAAAAGTTTCCGAAATTTTGCCAGAACTCTATTTAAAAATTTTAGGAAAAATTAGGAAGTGAATATGGAAGAAAGAATCAATATTTTAATATGGAAGTTAAAGGAAATAGGGAAAAATATAAAAGAAAATCTTGCAAACTCCATAAATGATATGGGTTTTCGACTTCTTGAACAAACTCGCCTTGGAAACAAAGATAATGTCTATTACATGCTATTAAGATGCTTCCATGCTAATAAACAGAAGTTTCCAACTGAACTTGTAGAGGCTTTTAAGCCAGAAAACGAAAAGTACTTTAAAACCCTTATTTTCTCCTTTTTAGCCCCAATCTTAGGAAAGGAAGATAAGGAAGCTATAAAGTCACAAGAAACACAAGGAGAAACTGAAGGAGGTGAAGCATGAAGAACATAACCTTAACCATCATTTTTGAAGGGTCAGCTTTAAACAGGGATGAAAAAATAGGAGGAAACATTCTTTCTATAAAAAAGCTTCAAATAGGAGGGAAAACGGTTAGTTTTATAGGGAAAACAGCGATAAGACACTATTTATTTTCTACATTACATAAAGCATATAATTGGAACCCTGCGAAAGTATTAGTTTCTGGTGAAGGAGAGAAAAAAGTTGTCCAATTTGATATTACCCAAGATGATATTTTATCCTCTCCTGAGCTTGATGCCTTCGGATATATGTATACGATTAAAGAAGGAATGTCAATCACAAGAAAAGCACCTGTTGGGATAACAAAAACAATTGCTTTAACTGAATGGAATGGAGACATGGCTTTTTATTGTAATCACGATTTAGTAAATAGAGCCATAAAGCAGGGAGAAGACGCTTCTCCTAATCCTTTCAATAAAGAAGAGCATCTATCTCTTTACAAATTGAGTTTCACAATTGATGTTGAGAGAATGGGAAAGGACGAGTGGGTATTTTCTAAAAAAGTTGAAAAGAATAGAAAAGTCTATATAAGAGAACTTGTTGAATATGACAATAAAATTGAAATAAAGGAAAAATCATCAGAGGGTCGAGAAGAAAAAATTATATTTGAACATACTTTTCCAAAAAATATTTCTGACCTAAAGAATGAAGGAAAACTAGTTATTATTGATGATGAAAAGAAAATAAAGTTTGAGTTCATACTTCCTCCAGAAGAAAAGAAAAAAAGAATAGAAGAACTTTTAACTGCAATAAAAGACGGTTTATATGCCCAATCTTCGGGCGAGGCAAACACGATAGTCCCTTTATTCATAATTTCTGCTCCTGTTAAAGTTCCTTGTCCTCTATTCCATCCATATATTAATTTAGAAGAAATGGAAAAATGGAAGCTTTATAGAGTTAAAGGTATTTCAAATGGTCTTAATAACAGCTGGCTTTGTGGAAAGGTTTTTATTTGGGCAGATGGAGTAAAGATAAATTATGAAGATTTAGAAATTGATGAGAATAAAATAATAAAAACCTGGGATGAATTTCTTAAACATTGTGAAATAAAAAATGAAGAAGTGTAATTAAAAGTAGAGGGTTATGATTAAAAATAAAAAATTGCTTGAAAGGTTTGAAAAAGAATTGCTTAAAAAAGAAAAAATTAATATAGAGAAAAATTTTCGTTTTTTTGAAGAAATGATAAAATTTGCTAAAGATATAAAAAGATTTTCCCAAAAGGACTGGAAAAAAGATATAGAAAATGATATAAGATACGCAAAAGTAATAAATGGAATTAAAAAAACTAATAGAAAAAATAGCAAAAGAATTTGAGAAGCATAAAATTGATTATATGATTATTGGAGGGCAGGCAGTCTTGGGAATACTTATGTGAACTATGTTTCTGTAGAAGACCTTATTATTTACAAAATTATAAGCGGAAGAGAAAGAGATATAGAGGACCTGAAAATCATTTTAATTAAAAACAAAAAAATTGACGAAAAATATATTTTAAAATGGTTAAAAGAATTTGAAAAAGTTCTAAATAAAAACTTAAGGGAAACTTTTATGAAATTCAAGAAGAAGAGATGAAAGTTCTTAAATTAAAAATTTATCAACCAACCGCCCATTATAGGATACCCTTTACCTTTGCAAGAAGACACACTTACCCTATCCCACCCTATTCAACGGTTATCGGTTTTATTTGTAATGTATTAGGAATAAGAGACCAACAGGACGAGAATTTTGACAAACTAAAAGAAGGCTTATCACTTGCCATCTATGGCAACTACGAATATTTAAACAGGGAATATGTGTGGTTTAGAAATTTAGAAAAAGATGCTCATGTTGATAGATTTGGTTCTTCAGAAAACAGATTAATCGACCAATTTCCTGAACATCCTGGAGGGCAAATTCCAACAAGAGTAGATGTTTTAGAAAATGTAAGATTAGTGATTTATATAAGACATGAGGACGAAAATTTCATTGAAGAGTTAAAACAAGCCTTTGAAAACCTCTCAAACAGAATTTATCCTATTCACTTAGGAAGGGCAGAAGACTTAGTTGTGTTTGAAGAGGTAAAAACTATAAACATTAAAGAGAAAAAGAAACCATTATACGGAAGTCTTAAAGAATACCATTTTACTTGGCTTGTCGACCTAAGTAGAGGTGAAAGATACATGAACCCTAAATTTTATCCTGAAAATTATAACGAATTCTTTAATAAAATCCAAGGTAGCTATCATTTAATAACATCCTTTTATAAAATTGTAGAAGGTTTTAGAGTCTTTGAGCAAATCCCTGTTAAACTTTTTGAAGGCGGTTCTTTTCCGCTTTCTTTTGGAAAACCCTTTAAATTTATTTTTGATGAAAACGAAAATCTTCCCTTGTTTTTTGCCAAAATGATCTATCAAGAGGGGTAAAATGATAGAAGTATGGGCAAAAAGACCGAAAGATGGAAACATAATAACTTTAAGACAACATACAAAGGATCTATTAGACAATCTTGAAAAATTAAACAATAAATTAAACAGTAAACACTCTGACAAATTAGGCACTATTTACGAGAATGATTTCTATCGTTTTCTAAAGTTTGCTTGCTTTTATCATGACCTTGGGAAGGTATCACCAAGTTTTCAAGAAATCTTAGGAAATAAGAAGTACTATAATGAGTATAAAAAGTTATTATCAAAAAAAGTAAGACACAATATTCTTTCTTTGTTTTTTATTAATAAAGAAAAGGTAAAAGAAATTTGTGAAAAGGTAAAAGAAATTTGTGGTTCTAATGAAGCTTTATACTCTACTTTACTTTCAGCTGTAGCCTTTCATCATTGGAGAGAAGATGAAAAAGAATACTTGTTAGGCTTAAATGAAGAATTAAAAAAGACTTGTGAAGAATTACTTGAAAATAATAATGGCACAAAATTAGAAGAAATCTTAAAAGAACATTTCGATGGATTTTCAGTAGATGGTTTTGATGCTAAAGCTTTAATAGCCATTGATAAAGACCTTGCTGAACATATTAAAGAAGGTGGAAATTTAATGAGCGCAGGGATTATTCCTCCTTATACCTTATATTTTCTTCCAGAAAGACTAAGAATGGAAAGTGCATTAGAAATTGATTTAAATATGTGGATATTTCTTTCTGGTTTTCTTATGAGGATTGATCACTTTTCTTCATTTTGTGAGAAAGAAGCAGAAATTTATGAGATAGAAAAGGATTATCCTAAATTAGACTTAGAAGCTAAATTTAATGAAAAGTTTAAAGAAAGCTTCTGGCAAAAAGAGGTAATGAACACCATAGATGATTTTAAAAACAAAAACATTGTCTTAATAGCACCAACTGGGCTTGGGAAAACAGAATTAGCTTTCTTATGGGCAGAAGGTGAAAAATTCTTCTATACATTACCTTTAAGGGTTGCTACCAATCAGATATTTGAAAGGACTTGTAGTTATTTTAACAAAACCGTTCATAATGATGACGACCCGTTTATTAATGGAAATGTAGGACTTTTGCACTCAGATGCTGATTTATATATTGTTGATAAATGGGAAGCTTTAAGAAATACAAACTGGGATGGGGAAACGCCAAAAATTATTGAAATTTCGAAACATTTTTCCTTACCCGTAAATATATCAACAGGAGACCAAATTTTCCCTTCTGCTTTAAAACATCCTGGTTATGAAAAAATTTACGCTACTTTGGGATATTCAAAACTGATAATTGATGAGGTTCAAGCATACGACCCAAGAGCCTGCGCGATCATTGTTAAAATGATAGAAGATATTGTTTCTCTTGGAGGAAAATTTCTACTTATGACCGCAACATTACCTGGGTTTGTAAAAGAAGAATTAGAAAATAAAAATATAAGATTTAAACTTATAGACTTGTATGGAGAAAAGACAAAAGATATAACCCGGCATAAAATTGCGTTGAAGGAAAAAGACATTGAAGATGATGTTGAAGAAATCATTAAAAAAGCCAAGGAAGGCAAAAGGGTTTTAGTTGTTTTAAATACGGTTAAAAAAGCAAAGAATGTTTACGAAAAAATTAAACAAAGAGGGTTTGAAGGAATTTTAGGTTTACTGCATTCTGAGTTTACTTTAAATGAGAGGAAAAAGAGAGAACTGATAATTTGCGGTGTAACATTTGAGGTTGATGGAGAGAAAAAAGAAATAGAAATTTTTGGACAAAAAATAGATCTAAAAGAATGCACTCAAAAAATAAAGATTGAAATGCCTGATGATGAAAATAAGAAAAATATGGTGGAACTTGATTGGAAAATTGAAGAAGAACAACAAAAGAAAAAAATTATAATCAAAGGTCTATTTCAAAATCCCAAGCCAAAAGATGAAAATTCTCCAAAAATCCTTGTTGCCACGCAAGTTGTCGAAGCATCTCTTGATATTGATGCTGATTATTTATTTACAGAAATTGCTCCAATTGATTCCTTAGTCCAAAGAATGGGAAGAGTAATGAGAAGGGTTAACTTAATGAATGGAATGATAAAGGGAGGTAATGGAGAGTTTAGTTATGAAAAATTATATAAAAAAGATGAGGCGAATGTATTTGTTTACTTTACACATAAGGAGAATAAAAAAGAACATCTAGAATCGGGCAAAGGAAATGTGTATGCAAAAGATACTTTGATTTTAACTCTTGGCAAATTTTATAAACTTGATGATTTATTAAAAAAAGTAAAAGAGGTTGGGGAGGAAAATTCAGATAAAACAAAAAAGAAGAAAGACTATAATAAAGAATATAGGAAATTTCTTGATTGTATTATAGAACAAGTTAAACAAGAAATTAAGAAAGTGGAATTAATTGAATTAAAAGAAGCTGAAAAGAGTAAGTATGTTGAAGATGTTTACGATTATTTAAACAAGAGATTTTCTGATTATCTACAAAAATTTTACGAAACATTGAGAATTCTTAATTCAGGTTATGTTTCTGAAAATAAAAATGAGGAACACAAATTATTTAGAGAAATCTATACGATTTCGGTAGTAGAGGAAGACAAAATTGATGAAATAATCAAGAAAATAGAAGAAGCAACTAACATAACTTGGCTTTGGTTTAAGAAAGAAATAGTTGCAGAATATGTGATAAATATAAATATGTGGAAATTTAAAGACTATCAGCTTGGACCTTTATGGAATAAAGTTGAAAATAGAATTAAGAATGAGGCTACAAGAGAGAGGTTAGAGAGATATTTTTCTGGAATATATGTAGTTTCTAAAGCCTCTACAGTTAACAAGGAAAATATAATTGATTGACGAAGAATTAACCATAAAGGGGATTGAGGTATCTTACTACATCGTTTGTATAAGGAAATTATGGCTATTTTCTCATGGAATTGATTTTGAAAGATTTTCGGATGATGTTGAAATCGGCAAGATTATAAGTGAATTGAGGAAGTTAATTTTGAAAGGCATATTTTAACCGATGTCGAAGACCTAACAGCTAATATTTTGTAGATCTTTGAAAAGTGAATATTTGACATTTACCTTATAAAGAGGGTTTTTGAACTTCTTTAAAAGGTTGAGCTTTGACGCAAAATTTTGATAGACCCACTTAGAAAATGCTTGATATTTCTTATAATCAAATGCGGTTTCAATCCACCAAAGAGGAATTTAAATCTGTGGAGGAATACGCAAACTACATTGACCTTGACGAGTTTCAATCCACCAAAGAGGAATTTAAATACAATTTGCAAGTTATAACTTTAGTGATTTTTATAAAGGTTTCAATCCACCAAAGAGAAATTTAAATTGGGCAAAGGCAGGAAACCAAAAGCCCCAAAACCCCGTTTCAATCCACCAAAGAGGAATTTAAATTTGCGCCGCCCGTGTATGACATACCAAAGATACTGCGTTTCAATCCACCAAAGAGGAATTTAAACTGTGCTAAGAGGGGTTAAGCTGGTTGATTTGGCCAGGTTTCAATCCACTAAAGAGGAATTTAAACTCAATGCTTGTCCCAAACTCAGCCCTGAGTAGCTCAAGTTTCAATCCACCAAAGAGGAATTTAAACTGAAGGTAGTTAGCTGGCATCGCTTACCTCCTTCTTGGGTTTCAATCCACCAAAGAGGAATTTAAACGAGAAGCCCGGTCTGTCGCTTTTAGCATTATCCCTATTGTAATAAGTCTATTCATGGTATAATTCTCCTATGTGGATCGTATGGGTTGTAATATTCTTGTTTGCTTTTATCTATATTGGCGCATATATACTTGCTGGCATCGGACTTGCAGTCTACCTTGTCTATCTCATAGCTAAGCATCTTTGGTCCTACTTTAAGCTTAAATATAAGCAGAGGCATATTCATAAGCTAAATAAGAAGTATCTTCGGGATAGGCTAAGGCACCCTCCTTAGCTCTTCTACCTCAATATCGGCAAGTTTGCTTGCCTTTCTCAGCCAAAAGCTTAGCTCCTCTACATCCATTTCCTTTAACTCTGAGATGCTCCATCCGCTTATAAATCAGCAAAAAAGATGCCCAGAGGCATTTTTTAGATCACGGATCTGAATTTGGTTTTAAAACCCCTGCAAAATATTATCATTCAGCCTATGAGGGAGGCTGTTCAAAAAAGTTCCCTACTCCGTCCTGTCGAGCGATAGCGAGGCATCCCTCACTTTGTTCGGGACGGCGTCCCATAAGACACTTTGTTCGGGACGGCGTCTCCAGGGGGAGACCCCTCGGCTTACGCCTCGGGGCGACAAAAAAAGGGGCTCGGGGCAACAAAAAAATAAGGCTCGGGGCGACGACAGGGGGGCTTGCACAAATTTTTAAAACAGCCTCGCCTATGAGGTGATAAAAAAGCCGGACGAAGTACACATTGAAAGGGTTAAAGATAAAACCTATTACCTTTTTCGAAAAGGGGATAAAGTAGTAATATCAAGTGATGATCTTGCAACAAAAACTTATTTTAAGTTGAATAAGCATTTGAAAACTTTTTAAAAGAGAGGAAAAGAGATGGACTTATCAAGGTTCTCTGATAAAGAATTAATTGAAGAATGGGCATTTAGTTTAGCATCTCAAGAAGCTATAGAAACTTTTTTTGATGATTATTCAGCAGAAGCAACCTTACCCTTTCGCACTGAAATTCATAAAAGAGGTCTTGACAACCACCCAAAAGTTATAGAAGCAGATAAAAAGCTAATTCAATATGCCTTAAAAGAAAAGCCTTATCCTCCTGTTATAACCGATAATTATGAGCCACCTTTAGAATACTGGTGGTGGCACATAGATAAAATTGGAGAAAAAACCTATCCAGCTGAGCTACTTCCTGAGCACTTAAGAGAACTTTATTTACAAGGATTTTAAAAAGCCTTTTATTTTGGCTTTAAAGTTCCTCCTTTTAGAGGGGTAAGTATTATACCTTGCCCCTTGCGTTTACAAGCATTTACCAATCGTTTACCTTGCGTTTACTGGCATCACTTCTTATCTATAAGGTAAACGAATGCCCGTTTACTTTGTTTACTTCTTGTTTACGAGCGTTTACAAAGAAATTTTTGAGCCAATTTTGAGCCCATTTTAAAAAAGCTTAACCGGATGTCCCGACCCAAAATCACTAAAAAAGACAACTAAACAAATTAAACTTCCAACTTCAACAAAAAATTTTATTAAAACACTATCAAAAGCGCTTATGCTTAGGGGTGCGGATATACAACCAGTGGGTGGAATTTTAGATACTTGCTTAAGAGGATTGGGGTTGATGGAAAAGAAGCGGTAAAAGAACTTGAGAAAATACTTCTTGATGATTATACTCTTTTATATAGGAGGGTAGTAGCCTGGATAGCTGAAAAAGCAAAATTGCCTGAAACAAGCGTGCAGAAGATATTAGAAAAGATTAATGAACAAGAATTTAAAAAATTACTGGAGGTTATCCTTGCCGAAGCTAATAGAAACCGTGTATGACCACAACCTAACGGACGAAGAAAGAGAAAAGTTGGGTTTTAGCCTAACAGAAGAAGAATATCGCCGATTTACTTCAGAAAATACGGCTTTTGCAGACCTTTTTCGCTTATACTTTCATCGTGGGGACTGGGCTAAAGCTAAGGAGTATCTGAAGAGGATAAAAGACAAAATCTATAAAAGGGAAATATTTTTCATGATCTTAGGAGGATGTATCATCGAGAATGAAGAAGAAGAGAGATGGCGTCGGAAAGTTTCTGAATATTTTAGGGATGCTTTTGAGGTCGACTAACTTCACCATTCCCGTCTAATTTTTAATTTCCCCTTTTCAATTTTGTTTTTAATTCACCGTGAGGTAAGCGGAGGGACAGCCCAGAACATCCCAAACGGTCGCTAAGGACCTGTGAGACGATGTTGGTGGCTATCTTTCTTTCTCTCCTCATGCCCTGGATATTATAACTTGGTTTTAAAATCAAACTGGTTAGCCGAAACATACGATAACAAAAAGGGGTGGACTCGAGGTTAATGGGGAGTTAGAGATCATAGATACGACCACGGGATTATATACATAGAAACAAAGAAAAAAACAAATAGAGGGGGCGAACGGCTGCTTGCCTTTCTTAAAAGACATACAAATGTTATTGGCCTCTACATTTTATCCCAAAATAGGCTATGCTACAGAAAGGAACACTTTGCTCGAATTAGAAGAGATGGATAGTGTAAAGGATGGAGAGGCTTAGAAGAGGGGTTAGGCTTTCTGAGAAAGAAATATTAGTTATCAAGAAATGGGCGGAGCTTGCCTTTGGTAAGGGAACTAAAGTCTATCTTTTTGGAAGTAGAGCTTACCCTGAAAAGAAGGGTGGAGACATTGACCTTTATGTTAAACCTATGGAAAGGGATAAACTTCTTGAGAGAAAGATAAAATTTTTAGCCGGGATTTGGGCAGAGCTTGGCGAACAAAAGGTCGATGTAGTGATAGAGACTGACCCAGAAAGACCAATAGAAAGGATAGCTCTAAAAGAAGGAGTAGAGCTCTGAAAAATATTAAGGAACTGCTTAAAAACAATCTACATGAATTTTTAAGACACCTTGAAGTTATACAGCTTGCGTTTAACAAGCTTTCTGAACATGCATCGTTTCCTTTAACTTCTGAAGATTTAATTAGGCTTAGACAAGACCTCAATGCTCTTAGCCTGCTTGACAGTATAGCTTACAGATTTTCTAAGCTTCAAGAAACCCTCGGAAAGATCCTTAGACTTTATCTTGCTTATCAAGGCGAGGAGGTGGAGGAAATTTTTATGCGAGATGTTATAAACCTTGCTGAAAAGAGGGGACTACCGATTAACTGGTCGAAATGGTTAAAATTGAGAGTATTAAGAAACATTTTAATCCATGAATATGAAGATGATAGTCAACTAATTGCTGAAACGCTTAATCAAATTCAGTCATTACTTGAAGAGTTAAAAAGCTTGATAGAAAAGCTTATGAAAGAGCTATAAAGTAAAGAACAACCTTATCAGTTTCGGCTCAACACATCTTAGCATCAATAAATCTCTTCGTATAGAATGCAAACATTGTATTGGCTTTCAACTCAATACTCAGCTAAGTTTAAATTTTGAAGGTGTTTCGTATTTTTTTAAAAGGAGATTGGTGGTAATGCTCGGGTGACAAAAGGGGACCCTTGGGACTAAGAACTCATTGACACTCCCTATAATCATGCTAAAATAGCGAAAAACCTTTTAGGGGGCGATGGAGCATGCATCCTATCATTCGTGAGGTAGAAGCAAAATACTTGAGGACAGATATCCCTAAGATCTCTCCTGGGGATACAGTTAGGGTTCATTTTAAATTTAAAGAGGGCGAAGAGAAGGAAAGGGTCCAGGTTTTTGAAGGAGTAGTCATAAGAAGAAGGGGTTCAGGCACATCCGCCACCATCACCGTTCGGAAAGTCTCCTTCGGGGTCGGAGTTGAAAGAACCTTTCCCTTACACTCACCAAGGATCGAGAAAATCGAAATAGTTAAGAGAGCTAAGGTAAGAAGGGCAAGGCTTTACTATCTAAGGGAGAGGGCAGGAAAATCTGCCAGGCTCAAAGAGCGTTTTGACCAAAAGGTCATGGAATAGCCTTGAACCTGTAGAAAAAGCCTACTGGTCTCTTGGCTATTGCGCCATAGCAGGTGTGGATGAAGTTGGTCGAGGCGCAATAGCTGGTCCTTTACTCGTTTCCGGGCTTATTCTACCAAAGGATTACCATCATCCCCTTCTTAAGGATTCTAAAGAGCTTACCCCTAAACAAAGGGAAAAAATAGCAGAAGAGCTAAGGAAAGTTGCCGTTAGCTTTAGCTTTGCCTGGGTTGAGGTAGAAGAGATAAGAAGGCTTGGAATTTTTAAAGCCTTTCTCCTTGGGCTTGAAAAGGCTATTCAAGGTCTTACCAAGCCTGACCTTATCCTGATTGACGGACCTCATCCCTTACCAAACTTCCAAGGTCTACAAAAAGCCCTGGTTAAAGGAGATAAATTAAGCCTTAACATCGCTGGGGCAAGCATTCTTGCCAAGGTGGAGAGGGATAGACTTATGGAAGAGCTTGACAATCTCTATCCAGATTACGGGTTTGCTAAGCACAAGGGATACGCTACGAAAGAGCATATTTCTGCCCTTAAGAAACTTGGTCCATCTCCCATACATCGAACTTCATACCACTGCTTTGCCCAATGGTTAACGAAAAAAGAAGCTTAAAAGGTCGATTGGGAGAGAATATTGCCAAAAAATATCTTGAAAAGCAGGGATATAAGATCATTTCCCAAAATTTCCGCACAAAAACCGGGGAAATAGACCTTATCGCTGAGAAAAGGGGAACGCTTGTTTTTGTTGAGGTTAAAGCTGGAGGTCTGGAAAAAAATGAATTCCTTCCGGAAGATAAGGTCAATTACCTCAAAAGAAAAAGGCTCATCGAGGCAAGCAGGCTTTTTTGTGCAAAAGAAAAAAGGCTGATGGACAGAATAAAGGAATTTAGGTATGATGTATTGATAGTAGACCTTGAAAAAAGGAGCGTGGTAAGGCACTATGAATCAGCCTTCTTTGCTGAAGATTGAGCCTCTTGGTCTTACGATTGAAGAGCTTTTAAAAAAAAGGGATGACGATTTAGCCAACCTTTTAGCTCCTCTTAAGTTCCATGAAGTCCTTGAAGTAGTGAGACAGACCCCTTGGAAGGATAAGGCTCGGGTCATTCTTCTTTCTCCCTACTCAGAAGGCGTGGTAAAAAACCTTCATCCGGCGGAGCTATTCTTCACTATGAAGGCTTCTTCACTCGACCTTGCGGTTGAGCTTCTTTCCTATGCCAAGGGAAGCCAAGTTCAGTTTTTCTTTGACCTTGATGCCTGGTATAAGGATAGGATCAAGGCTGAAAGGGTAGCAAGCTGGATACTCCTTCTCTTTTCTGCCGGGGAAGATAAGGTTTTAGAGTGGCTTAGGGTTGCGGATTGGGATTTTTTGATCGCCCTCTTTCAAAAATTCATCAAGGTTTATAAACGCCCGGATGATGTAGACCTGCTTGAGGCCTACGACTGGCTACCTCCTTATACCCTCGATGATGTTTATTTTATTGAGTTTAAAGTAGATGAGCTTGAGTTTTATTTTCGGCGCATGATTGAGATTTTGCGGGAGGAGATGCCAGAGCAGTATTTTTCGCTTCTTGAAAGCGTAATCTGGGAAATCCCCCTTGAGGTAGAAGAGCGGGCTTACAGGTTTCGCAATGCAAGGCTCGAAGACGAGGGTTTAGTTGACTACTTCTCTGCCCTTGAAATCTATAGTCCTCTTCATCCCAAGAGAATTAGAGCCGTAGAAGAAAAATTTGCCCTTCCTTACGAAGGAGAGGTTGAGCATCCTCTCTTTTTGGTCCCCGTTGAAGATAGGGGCTTTCTTATTGAAAGGGCTTTGACAGAGATTACGGATCCTTTAGTCTTAAACAGGATAAAAAGAGAGCTTGCTTATCTTACTACAAAGCTTGTCATTGCTGATTTTGTGGTAATTGATGGCTTAAAGGAAATGGAAGAGACAACTAAGAAGCTATGGCCTAGTCTAAACCTTGGGCTTGACTATCTATCCCACGGACGGGTTGACTTAGCCAAGGAATTTCTTACCAATTACTACCTTGAGGACATCTTCCAAGTTGGGCAAACAGCCTTGAGAGAACTTAGGCGCTATGCCATGAGGGTCTTAAACAGCAAAGATTTTGACCCGACCCTTTTACGGTATCTTGACCAACCCTATTCTAGTTACATAAAAGGGATCATGGTAAAAAAACTCAATCAAATAAAGCTCTTTCAACCGGAAAGAATTGGCACGGCTGAAGAGTATACCTATTTTTCCAGAGAATCAGAGGTCAAGATGGTCTGGAGATACATTGAAGAGGTAGGCTATCTTGCAACCCTTTTAGATAAGGCTTTTGGCGGAACAGGACCTATCATAAAAGAGATGTTAGAACCAGATAGGAATTTTGACCTTTTAAACTTGACTTGGTCGGCAATTGTCCTTACTTCTTTAGCTCAATGGGTTTTAACCAAAGATTTTAGATTTAAGGCTATCCCGAAGAAGGAATGGAAAAAGCTTTTTTCGATGCTTATGGAGAAAAGGGGGGAGCGTTGTTACTTTAGAGAGGAGCTAAAAGAAGCCCTTAAGGGAAACTTTAGAGCCTTAGCTCAAGCAACCTATTTTGTTGAGCCTTCTTTCATAGAAAGCTTTGTGGAAAATTTAGCGCAAAGAATGGAAGCTGAGTTTGCCTTTGCTGAACCTTCCTCCCCTCCAGACCCTAAGTATCAAACTTTAATTCTCATCGACCTTAAAGGATAGGAGACGACTGATGAAACAAATAAAGATAGGTCTTCTCGGTTTTGGCACCGTTGGACAGGCGGTATACAAGCTTTTGACCGAAAACTCTAAAAACATAGCGGAAAGGACAGGTTTTTTGCCTGTTATTGAAAAGGTTTTAGTTCGGGATTTAAAGAAGAAAAGAAATTTACCCATAGACCCAAAGTTGTTAACTACTGACCCTGAAGATATCCTTGAACATAAGGAGATAAGTATAGTTTGTGAGTTAATGGGAGGGATAAAACCTGCCGAGGAGTATATCCTTTCTGCCCTTGAGAAGGGGAAGGCAGTGGTCACGGCAAACAAGGCTCTTCTATCGGAAAAGGGGGAGAGGGTCTTTTCTTTAGTCAACGAAAGAAGGCTTTATCTTGGCTTTGAAGCCTCGGTAGGAGGCGGTATCCCTATCATCAAAACGATGAAAGAGGCTTTGGTTGGGAATAAAATTAAACGGATAGTCGGAATAGCAAACGGCACAACCAACTACATCCTTACTCAAATGCTTGAAAAGGGGATGGACTTTGCTAAAGCCCTTCGTTTAGCTCAAGAAAAGGGGTTTGCTGAGGCTGACCCAAGCTTAGACCTAAGGGGTATCGATTCGGCTCATAAGCTCTCTCTTCTTGCAAGCCTTGCTTTTAATTTTTTCATACCCTTTGACAGGGTTTATGTTGAGGGGATAGATAAGATTGAACTTATTGACCTTGAGTTTGCAAGGCAGTTTGGATATGTGGTTAAGCTTCTCGCTATCGCTAAGGATAATAAAGGACGGTATGAGATAAGGGTTCATCCTGCGCTTATACCGGAAAAACATATCTTGACATCTGTTAGATTTAACTATAATGCTTTTTATATACAGGGAGACTTTGTGGGAGACATTCTTCTTTATGGTCTTGGGGCTGGTGGTGCTACCACGGCAAGTGCGGTGGTGAGCGATATCGTAGATGCTATAGAATTCTTAACCACAGGAAAGCGAGGGCTCATAAGCTACCCTCAGTATGAAGAGAAAAAATTAGAAAGAATAAGACCCATTGAGGATTGCGAGTTTAGATATTATTTTCGGTTCCAAGCCTTAGACAAACCTGGGGTTCTTTCAAAAATATCTGGAATACTGGGCAAGTATGGGATAAGCATAGCTTCAGTGGTTCAGATTGGAAGACAAAAGGGGAAAGGGGCTGTTCCCATTGTTATGCTCACCCATGAGACGAAGGAAGGGCTTGTTTCTAAAGCTTTGAGCGAAATTTCCAAGCTTGATGTAGTGAAAGGAGAAGTAAAAAAAATAAGAATTTTTGAGGAGTAGAAAGATGAGGGTCTTTGTTCCAGTAGGGACTTATAGAATTATGGAAGATAAGAGATTATGCTTACATGCAGGTCCAGCAGGAGCTGGAGTGATCCTTGGAGCTTTGAATAAAGAAACCCGGTTTTCAGCCTTAGCCTTTTTTCTTTTTCCTCGCAAAAATCAAACTATTTCGGTTGACGATAATATAATTTTTTCTGGGGAAGAGCTTTTAGAGTCCTTTTGGGATGAGTTGAAGGAGAAGGATGAAGACCTGAAAGGTCTTACCTGGGTGTTAGCCGGAGCAAGCAAGTTTAAAAGCGGTCTTAATGACTTCAAACTAATGGAGGAAAACGTTGGTTTAGCAAGGAATTTTCTTACAAAACGAGTAGGGATTGAGAATTTCTACGAATTTATATTCAAACCAACTTTTGTTCTGGTTGAGGTTGATAGTTCTGCCAATACTATTAGAATTCTCTATAATGGAGGGATGATGTGACTTTAGGTAGAGAGCTTCTTCTTGAAAAGATCTTTTCTAAGGTTGACCAGATCCCCACCTTCCCTAAGGTTGCCCAAAGGGCTCTTAAGTTGTTGAGGGATGAAAATGTTGATTATCGCAAGCTTGAAGAGGTAATAAAGACGGACCCTGGGATCGCCGCAAACTTTCTCAAGATCGTAAATTCTGCTCTTTATGCCCTCCCGCGTAAAGTGGAAAGTATCGCGCAAGCTTTTTTTTACCTTGGTGTAGACCAAATTAAATTTATCCTTCTTTCAGCTGTAAGTGGAAAGTATTTTGACAAAGAGATGATTGGATATGGGGTTAGTGCAAGAACGATTTGGCTTCATTCCATTTCTTGTGGAATTGCTGGTGAGCTTTTGGCAAGAAAAATAGGGACATCAGAAAACTTTTTGGAAAGGGTCTATCTTGCCTGTCTTCTTCATGACATCGGAAAGATAGTGCTTGACCTCTACACCAAGATAGAGGTTGAACATTTTAAAAACACCATCAAGGAAAACCCTGAATGGACCTTTATGCAGGTTGAGTGGCTTATTCTGGGGGTGGACCATGGTTTGGTGGGGGCAGAGCTTCTAAAAAGATGGGAATTCCCTGAAGATGTAGTGTTTTCGGTAAGGGCGCATCATGACGATAGTTTGATGGTCCAAAGGAAGCTCTCAGCCATTGTTGCCTTGGCAAACGCTATTGCCAATTTGATCGGGTTTTATAGTGGTATAGACAGCTTTTACTACTCCCTTCACGACGACCTCCTAAAGCTTTTAGGAATAAAACCAGATGAGCTTGCAAAGGTCTGCGAGATAACTTTAGAAAAATCTTTGCTAATAGAAAGGGAACTCATTTAAAATTTACCCTCTTGACAACTTTCAAAACCGTAGGATTATTAAATAAAAAATTTTAGGAGGAGGGATCTGCTATGAAGAAGGTGCTTTCTTTGGTCCTCACCTTAGCTGTTGCTGGGATGGTCGGTGTAACAGCTGGCTGCAAAAAGAAGGAAGAAGCTCCTAAGACAGAGCAAGCTCCTGAAACCCAACCCGCTCAGCCAGCACAGCCTGCAGGAAATGAATCTGCTAACCAGAACGGTCAGCAGGCTCCAGCTGAAAAGCCAGCTGAACAGCCAGCCGAAAAGCCAGCCGAGAAAAAGTAATTTCTAACAAAAGGGGGCGTTAACCCCCTTTTTTCTTTTAAATCTTTTTTATCATTCTTTTTCTTTATGCTTTTCTTTAAATTTTCTATCCCTTTCATCATCTTCAAACTTAGGACCCCTATCTAACGGACTATCATAATATCCCCTATCTTCGACTCGCTTCTCCTCTATGAACCTTTCCTTCTTTTTCCCCTTTTTCTTCATACACTACATAATGGACATCAACGAAGCGAGGGTGTCTTTCTTTATACTTGATAACAACCTCAGGAGGCTCCTGGTAGTATTCAGATATAAATTTTACATTTGAGAGGACGATTATATCATGGTCGGTCAAGAAAATCTTTTTTTATGATAATGATTTCCTCTTCAGGAACCCTAAAATAATCTCCGATGGCTAAATAGAAGCTTCTAACCTTTCCATCAGAAAAAGAAATGCCTAAGTCTACATCCTTGGCATAGCCTTGAGGAAGTGCAAACACCAAAAGCCAAAGGAAGAGAAAAAAATGCAAAATTTATTCCTTAGCAAAGGGGCTTTGTCTTAGTAAGCTTTCGACAAATTTGTCGTCTCTTAGGCTAAAACGTTGCTATTTCTGTAAGGTAAACAAGGATTGTTGCCCAGGGGCTTTTGTTTTTTCTTCAACATCCTGAGGAGGAAAAACCAAGACCTTTCCATAGACCCCGTCATATCCAGGCTGAACAAAAACTTTACCCTCCCGCATCCGGGAGATGGCTAAAACAAGCCCTTCGTCAAGGATTTCTTTTAGCTCAGAAATGGGGCTTTTCAAAAGGATGTCAAACTCCGTGCCTACTCGCTCAATGACCGTTCGGTAAAGCTTTTCTACGCTTTTACTTGCGGCGTTGAGGTTATAAACTTCGGCAAGGATTTCTATCAAAGGGACCAAATGGACGGAATAGGGTTTTTTCTGGGAAATGTAGCCCTCGTCTCTATCGGCAAGGTCCTCTACGCGGTGAAGAACACCGATGGTAAGCGGAGCTCCGCATTTGGGACACCTTCCGCTATTGAGCTTCGTTTCCTTTGGATGTAGGAATACTCCGCAGGCTCTATGCCCGTCGTAATGGTATTTACCTTCCTCAGGATAGAATTCGATGGTATAGGCAATCTTCCCCTCCCTAACCCCACGGAGGATGCTTTCATAAGATAAGGGAAAGAAAAAAGCGGTTGCCTCTCTTCCGATCTTTACTGGGGAGTGGGCATCTGAGTTTGAAACAAGGGTAATCTTGTCAAGGGCTGAAATACGCCAGTTCATCTCCGGGTCAGAAGAAAGCCCGGTCTCGATGGCAAGAATGTAGGGTGTTGCCGAGCCGAAGGCTTCTTCCAGGGTGTCAAAGCCTGAGAAGGCTCCAAAAACAGAATACCAAGGGGTCCAGGCATGAGCAGGAATTACCAAGACCTCTGGCGAAATCTTCATAAGTTCTAACACTAAAGCCTCTGCTTGAACCCCGAAGGTTGGACGTCCGTCAGCAAGAAGATTACCAAGCTTGGAAAGATATTTGTTTATCTCTTCTACTACCTCAAAGTTTGGAGCAATAAGAATAAGATGAACTCGGCGGTTTGTTTTAGACTTTGTGGAATAGATAAGGGATATTTCTGCGGTTGGCACAAAATAGGGAGGCTCCCCAGCTGAGCCCTTGTAGATGTAGAGCCCGCTTTTTTCATCATACTCGAGGAGTTCTTTTACCTCTTTAAGGTAGGCTGGATGGGTAAAATCCCCTGTTCCAATGACTGAGAGCCCTTTTAAATTCCCTACTTCCCAAAGGGTCTTTGGTTCCATATTTTTTGAGCTTGCTCGGCTGAACTTACTGTGGATATGAAGGTCTGCAAGAAAGGATTTTTCAAGGACCTCTTTTGGCGGAAGAATTTGGTTCTTTCTTTGGCTTTCCACGGCTTTAAATTTAGCACTTTGATGTTATCTTTAAAGAGTATGGGAGAAGCTGGAAAGGTCGTCTGCACCAACAGAAAGGCAAGCCATCTTTATGAGGTGGAAGAAACTTATGAAGCTGGGCTTGTGCTTGAAGGCTGGGAAGTAAAATCTTTGAGGGAAGGTAGGGCAAACCTATCCGATGCCTTTGCCAGAGTAGTTGATGGCGAGGTCTATCTTTATAACTTTCACATAAGCCCTTACCCTCATAGCAGGGAGGCAAAGCTTGCTGACCCAACAAGAACGAGAAAGCTCCTTCTTCACAAAAGGGAGATAAAAAGGCTTGCTGGTAAGGTGCAACTAAAGGGCTATACCCTTATCCCCTTAAAGGTTTATTTTAATTCCCGGGGCATTGCCAAGGTAGAGTTAGCCCTGGCACGGGGAAAAAAGGTCCACGACCGAAGAGAAGATATCAAACGGAGAGAGCTTGAAAGGGAGCTTAACAGAAAGTATAAAGGAAAGATAAAGTAAAAGTCTTTTAGATGCTTCCTTCAGAGCTTACCATCAAGGGGTTTGGTCCCTACTTAGGGGTCTCGATATCCGAAGAGGAGTTTCGGCTCCTTCAGGATAGCAGGCTTTTCTTGATCTTTGGGGAGATTGGAGCCGGAAAAACTACCCTTTTTGACGCCATCCTCTTTGCCCTGTATGGCGAGACAAGCTTTCCTGAAAGAAAGGTTGAGCATCTCATCTCCCATCATATAAAACCAGGGGAGCGGATGGTCCCAGAGGTTGGCTTCCGCTTTCTTTTTGGGAAGGAGGAGATTAAGGTTGTAAGAAGGCTTCCAGCCTTAGCTCTCAAAGGTCAAGAAGCCTATCTTTGGATTAACGGAAGGCTCCGTTCAAACAAGCTCACAGAGGTAAACCAAATTTTGAAAGACATTCTTAAGCTTGATGCTAAGCAGTTTAAGAAGGTTTTGCTCCTTCCCCAAGGAGAATACCGCGAGGTCCTGCTTGCTGAAAAAAGGGAAAGAGTAGCCCTTTTTGAGAGGCTCTTTCAGCTTGAAATCTTCTCTAAGCTTGAAGAGTATCTTAAAGAGAAAAACAAAGAGCTAAAGGCTGAATTGGATAACTTAACCACCGAGCTTTCAACCCTTCTTTGGTCTTGCGAAGCCCAAAGTTTAGAAGAGCTAAAGGAAAAGGTCGTGAGGGCAAAAGAAGATTTAAGAAAGCTTCATCAGAAAGAAGCACTCCTAAAAGAAGAGCTAAGACGTAGAGAAGAAAGCTTAAAAAGATTAGAAAACCTTTGCCTGCTTCTTGAAAGAAAAAAAGCCTTAGAAGAAGAAAAAAGGCTTCTTTTGCAGAAAAAAGAAGAGTTTGAGGAAAAGGAAAAAGAAGTGGCAAGGCTTAGGGCTTTCAAGGAGATTTTGCCCTACTACGAAGACCTAAGAAGACGCTGGAAGGAGCTAAAAAGGTTAAAAAGCTTAGAAAAGGAAACCCTTGTCAAGCTTGAAGGGGAAAAAATAGCTTTTAAAGAGATAACAGAAAGGCTAAGCGAGCTCGAAAAAGAAAAGGAGAGGATTTCCGCTTTAAGGGAAAAGAAGATAAAGCTTGAAGACCTATTTAAGCTTTTGCAAAGAGAAAAAGAAGCTAAGGCCAAGCTTGAGAGCTTTGAGAGGAGACTAAAGGAGTTAACAGCTCAAGTTGAAAGGCTAAGGGAAGAAAAGGAAGCCATAAACATTATGGTTGAGCTTTCAAAGCTTGAGAAGGAATATAAAGACCTTATCCGGCTTAAGGAAGTAGAAAAAGCCTTATGCGAGCTTGAAGCAAGCATCAAAGACCTTGAGGAAAGGCTTAACGAAAAGAAGAGAGAGTATGAAGCTTTAAGAGACCTAAGCCTTCTTCAAAGGTTTGCTGAGAGATTGAAGGAAGGTGAAGCCTGCCCGCTCTGCGGGTCAACCTCCCATCCCCATAAGGCAAGCCTAAGCGAGAAAGATGTTGAAAGAATAACCCTTCTTTCCGAAGAGATTGCAAAGCTTGAAGAAGAACTAAGGAAGGAAAGAGAAAAAAGGTCAGAGCTTTTAGGAGAAAGAAAAAGCCTCCTTTCAAGGACAAGGATAGAATTTGAAGAGGAATTAAGCAGGAAAATTGAAACCCTGAGGTCTACCTTAAAAAACAAAGTTTATCACCCCGAGGACCCCTTTTGCCACCCCGAGGCGCTTTTCTGTCACCCCGAGGACCCCTTTTGTCACCCCGAGGCGCAAGCCGAGGGGTCTCCCCATATTAAACTATCTAAAAGCCTTTCCGAAGATGAATTAAAGAGAGATTTGGAACTGCTTGAAAATAAAGAAAAAAATCTTCATAAAGAAAAGGAGGCTCTTCTTCAGGATAAGGCAAGGCTTGAAGAGCAACTAAGGAGCGTTGAGGTTAAATTTTCTGAGCTTGGCTATGAAGAAAAGCCATCCCTTGAAAAGATAGAAAAAGAGCTTTCAGAATTGAATAAAGAGATCACCGCCTTTGAGAGGGCTTTTAATGAATTAACAAGCAAAAAAGAAGAGTCTTCGAGAAGGCTAAGCGGACTTCAGGTTAAGCTTGAAGAGACAAGGAATTCACTTAAAAGAGAGGCGTTGCATTATAGGGATGCTTTAGCCAAGGTCTTCTCCCTGAAAAAAAGAGGGCTCTTCTCCAGGCTTTCCGAATTAAAAGAAGCCATCTCCCGTGTAGCCTACCTTGAAGGGCTTGAGAAGGAGGTTGAGGACTATAAAAAGCATCTCTTTAGTCTAACCGAGAGCTTGGCAAGGCTTGATGAAGAGCTAAGAACTAAGCACGAAGATTTTTCCCAGATAAGCCTTGATGAGGTTTCTGTTGAGCTTAAAGTCCTAAAAGAAAAGGTTGAGGGGCTAAGGCTTGAGAAAGAAAGGATTGACCGAGAGGTTGCAAGGCTTGAAGAAAATTTAAAAAGAGCTGAAGCAATTAAAGCCCAGGTTGAGGAGCTTACCCAAAGAATCTCCCTTTTGCGTAAAGAGCAAGGGGTGCTTGAACATATTTTAAGCCTTATCTCGGGGAAAAACCCGAAAGCGGTATCTCTCCCATCCTACGCTACCTCAATCTTTCTTGATAGGTTGCTAAGGAGGGCAAATCATTATCTAAAGGAGTTTTCCTTCTATAGGTATAGCTTTGTGATAGAGGAGGCTTTGCGAAAAGACTTTGAGCTTTACATCTTTGATGCCTATACTGGTAGGGCAAGGGAGGTTAGGACTCTTTCTGGTGGAGAGTCCTTTATCGCCGTTTTAGCCTTTGCCTTAGGGGTGAGCGACCTAATGCAAGCACTTTCCGGAGCCAAGCCCTTTCAATCCTTCTTCATAGACGAAGGGTTTGGTAACCTTGACAGCCAAACCTTAGACCGGGTAGTTCAAACCCTCGTTGAGGTCTCACAAAGGGCAGACCGGGTTATAGGAGTGATATCTCATCTTTCGGAGCTTAAGGATAGGTTCCCAGCAAGGATTGAGGTTATAAAGGACCGTGAAGGAGGAAGTAGGATCAAGGTCGAAAAGGTTTTTTGAATGGAAATTAGTAAGTGCCTTGGCATCTTAGCTGGTGGAAAGGGAATAAGGATGGGAGGGGATAAGCCCTTCAAGCTGTTTAAAGATAAACCTTTAATCCTCTGGGTTTATGAAGCCCTTCTTCCTCTTAATTTAAAGGTCTATCTTTCGGTGAGAAACCCTGACCAAGGAGAAAGGCTTTTAGGTTTAATTCAATCTTCATTTCCTAAAAACAGTCATCCCCTAAATGTTTCTATCGTTCAAGACGTTGCCCCCTTTGAGGGACCGCTTGCCGGGGTATACAGTCTGCTTTCCACTATGAAAGAAGAGGAAATTCTTATCTTAACCTGCGACCAACCTTTGATTAAGACTGAACTTTTGCAAAGGCTTCTTAGGCAAAGGGCAGAAGCTTGCCTCTTTGAAATAGAAGAAAAGGCAGAGCCCTTTCCCTTAAAGCTAACAAAGACCGTTTTTCCTTATCTTGAGAATTTTATAAAAATTTCAAAGAAAAAATCCATAAAAGAATTTTTAAATTTACTTGAAAAATATGATAAGCTAACTAAACTAAGCTTAAAGGGAGAGGAGGCGATTTTTCTTAAAAACATTAACACTCCTCAGGAGCTTGAAGAGTTAAGAAATGTTTAACTTTGAGCCCGATTTGGTTAGGCAAATCAAAGTCCTCATCGTGGATGATGACCCAGATGTCCGGGGGCTCCTTAGCGAAATCCTTGCGGAAGAGGGTTATCTTGTGGAGACGGCTTTTGACGGGATGGAAGCTCTGGATAAGCTCGAAAGCTTTAAGCCTGACCTTATTCTGACTGACTATAAAATGCTCCGCATGGACGGAATTACCCTCTGCAAGGTTGTTAAGAACAACCCTGAGACTATAGACATAGGAGTTATCCTGATCACAGGTTTTAACGATTTTGAGGCCCGAGTGCAGGGTTTGTCTGCTGGAGCTGATGATTTTCTGTCAAAGCCTGTTATGCTCCCTGAGCTCAAAGCCCGGATAAAGTCCCTGGCCAAAGCTAAGCTTTATCACGATTTCCTCAAGGATTATCAAAAAAGGCTTGAAAAGGAGGTTGAGGAAAAGACAGCTGAGCTAAAAAAGGCTAATTTAGCCCTAAACCTTGCCTACAGGGAGCTTGAAGACCTTTCCCTTGAGATTGTCTACCGATTAGCAAGGACTGCCGAATACCGGGATGAGCATACAGGGAACCACATCCAGAGGATAAGCCTCTACTGCTTAGCTATCGGAGAAAGGCTTGGTCTTAACGAAAGACAGTTAGACCTTTTAAGGTATGGTTCTATCCTTCACGACATCGGAAAGCTTGGCATACCGGATGAGATCCTACTTAAACCAGGAAGCTTAACCCCTGAGGAATGGGAAATCATGAAAAAGCACACCATCATCGGGTCAGAGATCCTTAAGGGAACGCGAATTGCCTATCTTAAAGCTGGAGAAAAGATCGCCCTTTATCATCATGAGAGATGGGATGGGAAGGGCTATCCCTTTGGATTAAAGGGTGAAAATATACCCTTAATTGCTCGGATCGTATCCGTGGCTGATGTCTTTGATGCTCTTACTTCAAAGCGTCCTTACAGGGAGGCCATGGATACCGAGACAGCCTTTGAGATCATAGCAAGCGGTAGAGGAAAGCAGTTTGACCCCTTGGTCGTTGACACCTTTTTAGGCATTAAAGCCCAAATCCTTGAAATTAAAGAGCTCTATCAAGATGAAGGAGAAAGCCATCTCTTTAGCCTGATTAGGTCCCTGCGGGAGCATAAAAATTCTAAGAATTCATCATAAGGACCTCTCTAAGCCTTAGGGCGTTTGGCACGGCATAACCTAAACCCGTGTTGTCAAAGTAGACATAGACTTCCTCAGCTTTGAGCCTTTTTATAGTTTGAGAAAGCTCTTTAAGCTCCTCTTCGGTATAGTTTGAAAAGTATACCCTTTCTCGCCCGTGCATTCTGATGTAGAGAAAGTTTGCCGTCATAACCTCAACCCAGGAAGGGTATCTTTCCCCAAAGTCAGAAAAGCAGAGACAAACCCCTCTTTTCCGTAAAAGCTCAAAAAATTCTTCAGTGTGGAAGCTTTTGTTCCTCATCTCAACGACATGCTTATAACCTGAGGGTAGCTTTGCTAAAAACTCTTCAAGCAGCTCTTTGCTAAAGGTTAAAGAGGGTGGAAGCTGAAAAAGAATGATCTTAGCCTTTTCTTTTAGAGGTTCTATGGATTTAAAAAAGGTCTTAAGCTCCTCTTCTACATCCTTTAGCCTCTTTACATGGGTTATGCTTTTGTGGGTTTTCACGGAAAAGACGAAATCTTTAGGTGTTTCAGCATACCATTTTTCAAAGGTTGATTTTCGAGGGGTGCGGTAGAAGGTTGCGTTTATCTCAACGGTGTTAAAGCGTTCAGCATAGAACCTAAGCCAATCCTTAGATTTTAGCCCTTCAGAATAAAGGACACCTCTAAAGGAAGGATAGCTCCAGCCTGAGGTCCCAATGTAGTATTTCATGCCTTTAGATTATCAGAAGTTGTGTTAAATTCAAATAAAGATCTTTTAAGGAGGTGGCAAGATGAAAAAGGTCATAGCCTTAATTTCAGCATCCTTTCTTCTTGCTCTTAGCTTCGCAAATCTTTATGCCCAAGAACCTAAGGTAGAGGTCTCTGCACCAGAGAGGGTTGAGGTTGTTCAGCCAAAAGAAAAGACCTCTCCTGTCTACTTTCCTATCCCTTATGTTCCAGTCATGACCGAGCTTGGTTACAAACCAGATAAAAGCGCTATCTTTAAATCTGGAAAGGTCTTAACAGGTATGCTTGTTTTTTCTGGGAACATCAAATCTTCAGCTTTGATAGAATTCTACCGGACCCAGATGCGCCTTCAGGGCTGGGAAGAGGTAGGAGCCTTCTCATCTAAGATAAACTTTCTCTCCTTTAGGCGCCCTGAGGGGACAGCCTTTGTGATCATAAGCGAAGGGATGTTCTCCACAGAGCTAAGGATCGTCGTTATGCTTCAGGGTGTAAGCTAAGGGTTTATGAAAGGTGAGCTCTTAGGAAAAAGGATCCTCCTTGGCGTCTCAGGCGGGATTGCGGTATACAAAGCCTGCGACCTCGTTCGTAAGCTGAAGAAAGAAGGGGCAGACCTAAGGGTTGTTTTAACAACTGGAGCGGAGGAGTTTGTTAAGCCTGCCCTTTTTTCAGCTTTATCTGGCGCTACTTGCTACACGAACAAGGACTTCTTTACCGCTGATGGTCGTATCCCCCATGTTGCACTTGCCCGCTTTCCCGACCTTATACTCTTAGTCCCAGCTACAGCAAGCCTTATCTCAAAGCTAAGATGCGGACAAAGTAGCGAGCTCCTCTTAGCCATCCTTCTTGCAACCAAAGCTCAAGTCTTCATCTTTCCTTCTATGAACGCTACCATGTATAACCATCCTGCCGTGCAGGAAAACTTGTCTACGCTTAAAACCTTCGGTTATAAAGTTTTTCCTCCTTATGCAGGGGAGCTTGCTTGCGGGGAGGTTGGAGAAGGAAGGCTCCCAGAGCCTGACGAAATTAACGAGGTTGTTAAAGCCTTTTTTAAACCCAAGGATTTAGTTGGGAGAAAATTTCTCATCACCGCTGGACCAACAAGGGAATACCTTGACGAGGTCCGGTTTATCACCAACGCTTCAACAGGAAAAATGGGGTATCTCATAGCCAAAGAGGTCTACGCAAGGGGTGGGGAGGTTTACCTTGTCTGGGGGAAAGACGATGAGCCAGAATTCCCAAACCTTGAACCCTTGCATGGCCTCCCCAAACCAAGGGTCTATAGGGTGAGAACAACAGAAGAAATGCTTTTAGCCTGCGAAAATCTCTTCGATGAGGTTGATGTCTGCATCTTTGCCGGTGCACCAACAGATTTCAAGCCCAAACAAACCTTCCCTGGAAAGATAAAGAAAGAGGCGAAAGAATCCTTAGTGATTGAGCTCGTTCAAACGGTTGACATTGCAAAAACCTTGCAAAAGAAAAGAAAAAAACAGCTTATGGTCGGATTTGCCTTAGAAGAGGAGGCTAAGCTTGAAGTTTACGCAAAGCAGAAGCTTCTTGATAAAAGCTTTGACCTGATAGTTGCCAATCCTATCTCCGCTATGGGAAGCAAAGCCTCGAAGTTTCTTATTCTTGGAGAAACCGGACATAAAGCCTTTGAAAGCCTATCCAAGGAAGACCTAGCTAAGGAGCTTGTTGACCTTATTTCTCAGAACCTAAAACTTCAGGTTTCTTAGGTTGATAGGTGCAGAGGGGCTCTTCTTCAAGATAGTCGCCTGTTGCCTCGTAAGCCCTTGCCCGGCAGCCACCGCAAACCCTAATGTATTCGCATCTTCCGCATTTACCCTTGTAGTTTCTAAAATCCCTTAGCTTGTTGAAGACTTCAGAGCCCTCCCAGACCTCTTTAAAGGTATTCTTCCTTAGGTCGCCGCAGGGGATTTCCAAGTAGCCACAGGTCTGAACTATACCTGTATGAGAAATAAAACAAAAGCCAACCCCAGCTAAACAGCCCCTTGTCAACGCATCAAGACCAAAGGTCTCAAAGGTAACCTTTTTACCCTCAGCCCTTGCCCTCTCCCTTAAGATGCGATAGTAATGGGGGGCACAGGTTGCCTTAAGCTGAAGCTGGGATTTTTCCCTCTGCTCGTAGAACCAATGAAGAAGCTCCTCATACTTTTCAGGAGAAAGAGACTCTTCCGATAACTCTTTTCCCCGTCCAACGGGCACAAGAAGGAAGATATGATGGGCGACCGCTCCAAGCCTCTTTGCCAGCTCATGAACCTTGGGCAGCTCCTCGGCATTCACCGCGGTTATCGTGGTGTTTATTTGAAAAGGTAGCCCCACCTTTTTTAAAACTTCTATACCCCGTAGAGCGCCCTCAAAGGCACCTGGCATCTTACGAAAGCTGTCGTGGGCTTTGGCATCAGCTCCATCAAGGCTTATGCTAACCCTTGCTATGCCTGCATTCTTTAACTCAAGGGCAAGCTCTTCGGTAAGGAGGGTTCCATTCGTGGCAAGGACTGGCTTTAGCCCAAGCTCGTTTGCCCTTTTTGCGATGTCAATGAGGTCTTCTCGTAGAAGAGGCTCCCCTCCTGTGAGAATGATCACCGGATGCCCTACCTCGGTTATCTCTTCAAGGATGCGAAAAATTTCTTCCCTTGTGAGCTCGCCTTCATAGGGACCACGAGAGGCAGCGGCACGGCAATGCACGCAATCAAGGTTGCAAGACCTTGTAAGCTCCCAAGCTATAAGCCTTGGAACAAAGCTTTTTTCACCTTCCTTAGGATGCTCCATCTTCTACCCTGGTTTTCTTTATTATTCTTAATGGGTCTCCTACCCTTAGCCTTCCACCTCTTAAGACCCTGGTAAAGACTCCGTGGGTTCTCATCTCACATTTTCCTACCCTTTGAAAGATGGCGCAGCCGTGATGACATTTTTTTCCGATCTGCGTAACCTCAAACAAACATTCCCCAGCCTCAATAAGGTCGCCAACCTCAACCACGCTTAGGTCAACATCGGTCGTAATATTTTCTGCAAGCTCGCCAAAGGCTATCTCCCTACCGATTATTTCTTTCATTCTGTGAATGGTTTTCAAATCAAGGAAGCTTACCTGCCTATGCCAAGGTCCAGCATGGGCATCCGCTTCAATTCCATAATTTTCTAAGACCTTTACCTCCTCCACATTTTCCTTGGGGACACCCTTTTCTTTGCTTATGGAAATAGCGACCACTTTCCCGGATATCATGAGGCTTTCCCCTTATAGTCAACTACATAATTTCTTAGAACGCCTATGTCTTGGATTTCAACCTCAACCACATCCCCTGCCTTTAGCGGTCCAACCCCTGGCGGGGTTCCAGTTGCGATGATGTCTCCTGGATAGAGGGTCATGATGTTAGCGATAAACTTTACAAGCTTAAAGAAATTGAAGATCAAGTTTTCGGTTGTTGAGCTTTGCTTTACCTCTCCGTTTACCCTGGTTATGATGCGCTGAGAACCTGGGTCAAGCCCTTTTACAATGTAAGGTCCGCAGGGGGCAAAGGTGTTAAAGGACTTTGCCCTCGTCCATTGCCCGTCTTTTCTTTGAAGGTCCCTTGCCGTGACATCGTTAAAACAGGTGTAGCCAAGGATTGCCTCTTCGATCTGTTTATAAGTTCTTGGACGGTAGAGCTCCTTTCCGATTATGACGGCAAGCTCTCCTTCGTAATGGACTTCCCTCGCCTCCGGAGGAAGGATTATAGCATCCTCAGGACCAACAAGGGCTGATGTTGGCTTAAGGAAAATAAGGGGCTCATCAGGAATACTTAAGCCGAGCTCCTCGGCATGGTCTTTGTAGTTTAATCCTACGGCAACGATCTTTGTGGGAATGATGGGACAAAGGGGACGAACCTCAGAAAGTTTATGCACCTTTTCAGGGGTTCCAATTTCAAACACCTCATCCCCTTCCACTATCCCATAGAATATTGAACCCTCTTTCTGGAACCTTCCAAATTTTACCAGCATGTTTTTTAGTTAAACATTTATATCTTAAATTTCAAGGCTAAAACCTAAAATTTAGGTCAAAGCTTGCCCTTCTTCCTTCCCAGGGAACTCCTATCGACCCACCACCTGCCCTCTGGTAGTGCTTGTCAAAGAGGTTCTCTACTCGAAAACCAAGGTCAAAGTAGGGCTTTGGCTTAAAAAGTAGATAAAGGTCAACTACGCTGTAGGGGGAAACCCCTTCACCATCTTTCGCTTTGGTATTCCCTATCACCTTAAAGCTTGGCGAGAGATAAGCTTCATAGGGAAGAGGAAGCCTAAAGCTAAAACCACCCTTAAGTATAAGGCGCGGGATGCCGGCGATATACTTTCCGTCGTAGATAAAGGGTATAGGTTTATCCTCTTTAACCTTCACTTCTATTCCCCAAGGAACCCCTCCCGCTTTAAGCCAAGGAAATAAAACCTTACCTTAAGCTTATTACCAAGGAGACCCGTCTATCTTCCTTTCTATCGGGGTTTCTTCTTCCGCTAAAAGAAAAGAAACTTCAGTGTTTCCTAAGAGGAGCTTTCCGGATAAGGACCTTGCGGTATCAACCTCGTAGCTTTTTGCTCCATTAATACGCTCGGCTCCCCTTTACTCATGATAGCCAGACAAACTAATCGGACCCTGTGATAGCTTAAAGAAGGCTCTCGTTTCCCCAAGCTTGCCAAGGGTAAGAGATGCCTCTTTCTCCTTAGGATGGTATCTCCTTTCAAGGTTTACCACCCCGCTAAAGGAGCCGGCACCGTAAATACTTCCCCCTGCCCCGTGCATGAGCTCTATTCTCTCAACATCAAGAAAAGGATAAGCCCAATCTAAGGGGAGGCTTTCATAGTCTGGGCTTGTTATTCTAAAGCCATCCTCAAGGAAAAGGACGCTTGCCGAGGTAAGGCTTCTAAAACCGCGGAAGGTTATAGACCTTTCCCCTTATCCAGAAGTTAGATAGAAGGAGGGGAGATAATCTAAGAAGTTTCTTAAGTTTTTGAACCCAAAACGCTCTAAGAAATCCCTCTCATACACTGAGGCAGGAACTGGGCTTTCTTCAAGGGGCACCTCTTTAAGGAATAGACCCTTGCTATAAAAGGTCTCTTCCTTTGCTAACTCATAGGGCTCTATAAACTCTTCGGGTTTATCTTGGGAAGAGCAAGGCTTTGACACAATTAGACAGAAAAGGGCGACCATGAAAAGTGTATAAAACCTGCAACCCCTACTCTTCCACATAGTAAACCCTTCCCCTCTCAAGCTCGGGTTGAGCAAACATCTCTTTTAAGGTATTTAAGTATTTCTGCTTAGGGACCTGATGGACAATTCTGTTTGGATGTTGTAGCTCAAGGTTTGCTAAATCTATAAGCTTAACCTCAGGGGTTTGTCTTAGCCAGTGTCTTAGGATGTATTTAGCCCGTTCATCATAAAGAAGAGGGTCTGGAAGGAGCAAAAGGGGATAACCCAGGCTTAAAGCCTTGGGTAGCTCCCTCTCAAGGTCGTAAACATTAGTAAGCAAGACCGCTTTTATCTTTAAATACCTGCTTAGGTCTCTAACATAAAAAGAAGTATAGCTTGAATGGAAGACGACAAAGGTCTGACCATACCTTTTTAGGCTTTCAGGATGGGGGAGAGGAGAAACATAGACATCCTGAGGAGTGTATGCCTCTGAGAGGTATAGAATTCCTCCCACGACCCTGAGCTGGGTCGGGCAGTTTATCCTCTTAGCCTCCCGATAAGCCTTTATCCCGTAGATGAGAACCCTCTTTTCCTCGCAAAGCCTTTCTTTGGCTACCTCCCGATAACCCTCAAAAGAGATAACATCAACAGTAAAGACAGGAATTTGAAAGGAGTGGGCGTTTAAAAAAGTAAAAAAAATTGTAATTAATAACCAAATGTAAAAAATAATTATTTTACCCCACCCCGTGCTACTTTTTAGTTTCTGTGTTACGCATCGGCTACCCCTTTATTATGTCCTCAAGGTCTTTGAAGCTAAAAGGCTTTCGCAGGATTCTCTTTATAATTCCTTCTTGTTTTAAGGCTTCTATGGCTGCGGTATCCTCGCCAGCATAGCCTGTCATGAGGATAACATTGGTTGGCTTCTTCCCAGCCTCTTTTACTTTCAATAAAGCCTCAGCCCCGTTCATCTCAGGCATAAACATGTCCATGAGCACAAGGTCATAATCCCTTGCTAAAAGGGCTTCATAGGCAGTTTTTCCGTTTTCGGCTACACTAACCTCATACCCAAGCTCCTCTAAATATTCCTTTAAAGCCTCCCTTATGTCTTCTTCATCGTCAACAACAAGGATCTTCCTTATAGGTTCTGGTTTAGCTTCTGCTAAGGCTATTTCTTTTTCTTCGGTCTTCTTGGCTATCCTTTCTTCCTCAACAACCGGGAGATAGATTTTAAAGGTTGTGCCTTGCATAGGCTCGCTCTCAACTTCAATCCTACCTTGAGCGTTTCTTACAAGGCTGTAGACAACAAAAAGCCCAAGCCCTGACCCCTTCTCAAAGCCTTTAGTGGTGAAGAAGGGGGTAAAAAGCTTTGCCTTAACCTCCTCTGTCATCCCGAATCCAGTATCTGATATGGCTAAAAGAAGCTCTTTTTTCTCTAAAAGAGAAACGCTAACCTTTATCTCTTTCCTTTCTACTTTGTCTTTCACCTCCTCAATGGCCTCAACGGCGTTTTTGATAAGGTTTATCAGAACCTCTTTTAAACTATCAGGGGAGAGAGGAACAGTGCAAGGTTTAGGACATTTAAACTCATACCTTAGCTCAATCTCCCTTGGGACCATGGTCCTAAAAACACCCATTAGGTTTTGGATGACATCGCAGACATGAGAAGTAGTCTCATTTGGTGCGCTTTTTGTAAGATAAAGAATCCGCCGGGCTAAGTTTTGTCCACGGGAGGTTATGCTCCTTATGTTTTCAAAATACTTATGTGCCAGGGAATAGTTTCCCTCTTTTATTCCTTTCTCTGCAAGCTCAAGGTTAAAGAGGATCATCTGCAAAAGGTTGTTAAACTCATGGGCATAGCCACCAGCCATCGTCCCTATGGCCGAAAGCCTTGCACTCTTTTCAAGCTCAAGCTGAAGCTTATGCTCCCTTGAAAGAAGCTCCTTTTCCCTCTCAGTGTAGTTTTTTATAGCCAAAACTAAAGCATCAAGCTCCCTGTAGCCTGTTAAGCTTAACTCGCCTCCCTTTTCGAGATGAAGGACAAGACTATCAAGGGGCTTTTTAAAGTTAAGGTAAAAGTATCTCAGAAGATGGAGCGCTAAGACTATAATCAAAGTGAAAAATAGGAAGAGGGTTCCGGAGAGAGCAAGCAAAAAACGAAAATAAGCCTTGCTTGAGGCCCCAAGATACCTCCTAATATTAAAGGGCTTAAACTCTATTACTTCAAACTCCTTTAATCCCTTTGGCTCCTTTGCTAAAAGAAGTTCAACCCCAAGCTGGGGGACTGAATGCTCAATCACTAACTTTTCAACTTCTCTTTCGGTTTCGGACTTTAAGGTCTCTAAAAGCTCTTGATAAAGAGCCGAGTCAAAGGCTTGAAGGACTTCTCTCTTTTTTAGGTAGTCGTCAAAGGCTTGGCTTAGGACATTTTCAACCTGAGCCTTGGTCAGCTTGATGTTAGCTTTGGTGTAAAGCTCGTGAAGGTTTACTAAGACTCCTATCACTAAGAAAAAAAGAAAGATATTGACCAAAGCTCCTAAGAGAAGGGTTGATAGAAAAAACTTAAACCCGTAGCTCTGTAGGGAGGCTTTAAACTTTTGTTTTAAGCGAGATAACATACATCCTTAGCCTAAAATTTTCTCTCAAGTTTAAACCATACCGTTCTTTTAGCAAAGGGAACAGGAGGGAGGATGCCACCCCGCTCGTATCTCTTGTCAAAGAGGTTCTCAATCTTAAGCATTCCTTCCCATTCTTTATACTTAAGAAGAAAGTTAAAATCCCAGACGGCATAGGAAGGAATGTAGTCTAAGCTCTTTGTTCTTGCCTTGCTATACCACCTAAGCTGAGGAGAGACATAGATTTCCGGATAAACAGGAAGCCCATAGCTTATTCCGCCTTTTAGCATGTGCCTTGGAATGTAGTAGACATCTTTGCCAGAGCCAGGCCAAATTTCCTCGGAAGATGATACCCTGTAGTAGCTATAGTTGAGAAAAGATATTAAGCTTTCGCCAAGATACTTCCACTCTCCCTCAAAGCCCTGAAGGGTTATCTTCCCAGAGTTGAGATAAAGCTTTCGTGCCTGATCATAGGCTATAAGGTCCTTTGCTTTTTCTTGATAGAGGCTAACCTGAAGGAATTGATTAGGTGCTGGCTGATAGATGGCAGATAGGGTGTAGGTGTCGAGGGATTCTGTTTTAAGCCCTCCTTCGCTTCCGTAGCCTGAGAGGTTTTTTTGCCGGTAGAGAAAGGGTGGTGCCTGAAAGCTATGGGTGTAGCTAAGAAGGAGGTTTAAGCTTTGAATGGGTAAGAAGATAAGGGCAAGCCTTGGTGAAAGCTCACCCCCAAAGGCTTCGTAATGGTCGTATCTCAAACCGGCGTTCAAGATGAGATTTGCTAAAAGATAATACTTAAGTTGGGCATAGAGGGCATACATGTCCTCTTCCTTTGCAGGATAAGAAACTTCGGAAAAGGTGCCGTTAAAAGTCTTAATCCTCGTCCTTACATAATCCTCTTTACCAAGCTTAAAGCCAAGAAGAAAAGAGCCCTGTTTTAGTTCTCTTTTTGCTAAGCCTTCAAGGTAGACTCCTCGAGATAAGAGCTTTATATCCTGGGCGGTAAAGTTGCCTTCGCTGTGGGCTTTTTCTACCTGAGGGGTATGAACATCAAAGACCTGAAGGTAGGGCTTTAAGCTAAAAGACCAGTTTCCGAAACCCCTTTCAAACCTTGCCCCAAGGATGTCAAAGCTTACCCTTTCATAGGAGCCAAAGGGCTCCCTATCCTCTGAGGTAAGAATCGCACCCTCTCGGGAGCGAGGGGTTTGATAACGATTTAGAAAATGGAGATAGTAAAAGCTAATTCCCTTTTTGCTTAGCTCAAATTGGAGGCTATGGTTCCTTGGTCTTGGCTGTGGGAGGGCTGGCTCATCCTTGTAGTGAAGTAGAGCCTGGAGCTTAAACCCAAGCGGAAGGTCATGGGCAAAAAGGAAGCCTGCTTGTTCTCCGCTTCGGGAGTTTAGAGAAGCCTCAAGACGGGCTTTAGGGTAGCTATAGTCCCTCTCAAGGTTTACAACTCCAGTAAACCCTGCCTCGCCGTAGAGGCTTGCTGCGCCACCCCTTGCGACCTCAATCCTCTTTATTCCAAGGAGGGAGTAGCTATCATCAAGGAAAAAGCCTCTGTGGCCCGGACAATTAAGAGAAATTCCATTTTCTAAGAAAGAAAGGTAGGAGGTTATGGTGCGGTATATGCCACGATGGGCTATGACCCTTTCGTTTACATCCTGAATAAGGTAGAAGGAGGGCTGATATTCTAAAACATCCCTTAGGTTTAACCAGCCAAAGCGTTTGATTTCCTCTTCGGTGATGATAGTCACTGGGCTTGGCGAGTCCCCTAAGGCTTCCTCAAACAGAGAGGCACCTTTTACATACTGCATCTCAGTAAGAGCAAGCTCGTAGTAGGAGATGGCTTCCTCGTTCGTCTTAGCAAAAAGGTTTAGAGGAAGAAGAGTTAAAATTATTATGTATAAAAACATTTGCATTAAAACAAGCCCTCCTTTATGAGTTTTATAATGCTATTATTCTTAAAATTTCTCAACAGTCAAGTAGGATTTTGAGGCTGTTGCAAAAATGTTTTTGTATAAGCCCGCTGTCGTCCCGAGCACTTTTTTATCGCCCCGAGCTTCCTTTTTTGTCGCCCCAAGCGAAGCGAGGGGTCCCTCGGCGCTTACGCACCTCGGGAAAACACGGTGGGAGGCTGTCGCCCCGAGGCTTTAGCCGAGGGGTCTCCCCCTGGGGACGCCGTCCCGTCCTGGGGACGCCGTGCCGAACGAAGTGAGGAGGGACGCCGTCCCGAGCGAAGCGAGGGATGCTTAGCTCACGCTCGACAGGACAAAAAATGGACGGTCAGGGTGACAAAGAAGGATGGATGACAGGCCCAAAAGATATGCTAAATTTTTCAATTTAAGTAAAACCTTTTTCAAAGGGGGAATATATGAAAAGGCAGGGCATTGGTTTTATCGGCGGGGGGATGATGGCTGAGGCTTTGATAAGGGGCTTCTTGAATAGCAAGCTCTATAAGCCTACAGAAATCCTTGTGTCTGAGCCAAACGGAGAAAGACGGCAGTGCTTAGAAGAATTTTACGGAGTCTTAACAACCTCTGAAAATCCAACAGTTTTGCAGAAAAAGATAACCGTTATCCTTGCGGTAAAGCCCCAGGTCATGGAAGGGGTTTTAGCCGAGATTAAAGACAGCGTGACCCCTAATCATCTTCTCATAAGCATTGCCGCTGGCTTACCCATAAAATTCTACGAAAAAAGGCTCCCTGAGGGGACAAGGCTTATAAGGGTTATGCCAAACACCTGCGCCATCGTCGGAAAAGCTGTAAGCGTAATAAGCAAGGGGAGCTTTGCCCTTGAGGAGGACTTAGAGTTTGCCATGCGCCTCTTCTCAACCGTTGGTTTAGCCCTAACTTCAGAGGAGCGCTACATGGATGCGGTCACCGCCCTTTCAGGAAGCGGTCCAGCCTATGTGGCTCTATTTATTGAAGCCTTGACTGATGCTGGAGTCCTCGTGGGATTACCCCGGGACTTAGCCGAAACCTTAGCCCTTGAGACAGTAAGGGGAACCGTTGAGCTTATGAGCCAAACCAAAAAGTCCCCCTACGAGGTTAAAAGCATGGTTTCATCCCCTGGGGGGACAACGATCGCCGCCCTTGAAGCTCTGTATGAAAAAGGCTTCCACGGAATTATGATGTCAGCCATCAAAAAAGCCTACTTAAGGAGCCTGGAGCTAAAGGTTGAATAAACGCATCGTCTTCCCTCTCCTTATCCTTCTTTTCTTGATATTTGTTGCTTTTTTCGTCTACTACCTTTATCGAAGCTATATGTATGCAACGACGGATGCCGTGTTTGTCCAGGCTGACACCTTAGTTTACGCAAGCTTTACCAAGGTTAACGGAAGGATTGTCAAACTCTATAAAAAAGAGGGGGATGAAGTAAAGGAAGGGGAAGTGCTTGCCGAGCTTGAGCCTGAGGATTATAGAAGCAAGGTTTTAGCTCTTTCAGCTGAAATAGAAAGGGTAAGAAAGGAGAGAGAAAGCCTTGAGAAGGAGGCTGAAAGGATAGCAGTAAGCATCCCCCTTAACGCAGACAAAGCTCGCCTTGGTATGTCAAGGGTTCTTGAGGAGATGAAGGCGGTTGATGAGGAGATAGCTGCGGTCAAGGCAAGCCTTGAGCAAGCTGAAAGGGATAGAAAGAGGTATGAAGCCCTCTTTAAGGAGGGATTGGTCTCAAGGCAAAGCCTTGAGCTTTTAAGAACGCAAGAAGAGGAGCTAAAGCATCGCATCGGGGCTCTTAAGGCAAAAAAGGAAGCCCTTGCCAAGGAGAGGCAAAGCTATGAGAAAGATTTAAGGCTTGCCCTAAACGAGGAGAAGGCAGTTTTAAGCCTTAGAGCCAAGGCTTCTGCTTTAGCCAAGCAAGAGAAATCCCTCTCCAAACAGCTTGATGAGCAAAAATTCTACTATCAGAACACAAAGCTTGAGAGCCCAGTCTCAGGGGTCATCGCTAAAAAGTTTCGTTCTGAGGGTGATGTGGTTTCTCTTGGGCAACCTGTTTTTGCTATCGTTGACCCAAAGAGCTTCTATGTCCTTGTCCTTCTTGAAGAAACTAAGCTTAAAGGAGTGGTAAAAGGGGCTCAGGCTAAGGTTCGGCTTGATAGCTATACAGATGTCGAGTTTGAAGGGGAGGTGGAAGAGGTCTTAGCAGCAACTGCAGCAACCTTTGCCCTCGTCCCAAGGGATATATCAGCGGGAGAATTCACCAAGCTTGCCCAAAGGGTTCCAGTGAAAATTCGCTTGAAAAAAGGTCCTATGCACCTTCTTAGGGTGGGTCTTGGCGGAGAAGTTGAGATAAAGCGCCTAAGACAATGAAAGACTTCTACTATGCCCTTCCTCCAAAGGAAAGGCTCCTTATCACCTTTGTTCTTATGACAGGCTTTTTCATGGCTATTCTTGACACAACCATCGTTGACATCGTCGTCCCCAAGATGATGGGTCCTCTATCAACTGACCTCTACGGCATCCAATGGGTTGTCACAAGCTACATGATGGCTGCGGCAACAGCCCTTCTCTTTGTAGAAAACTTTGCTAAATACCTTGGTTATTCCTACTGCTTTATCCTTGGGCTATCTATCTTCACCTCGGCAAGCTTCCTTTGCGGTATAGCTCAAAGCCTCCCTCAGATGATCCTTTTTAGGGTCATCCAAGGCCTTGGGGAAGCCTTCCTTGCCGCAACTACGCAAACTTTGCTTGTAAGCATCTATCCTCCAGAGAAAAGAGGGCTTGCCATGGGGATATTTGGGCTTGGGGTAAGCTTTGCCCCAGCCCTTGGTCCAACCCTTGGAGGCTTTATCGCTGAACACCTTTCCTGGAGATGGATCTTCTTTGTGAACGTGCCAATCGGAGTAGTAAATGTTATCGCCGCCCTTGCCCTTCTTCCAAAGGAGATAGGAAGGCAGGGCTATTTTCAGTTTAATTTATTAAGCTATATCTTTGTCGCCTCGGCAACCATATCCCTTCTCATCATGCTCTCTAAGGGGCAACAGCTTGGCTGGTTTCAATCCCCCATCATCCCTTTACTTCTCTTTTTAAGCCTTACCCTTTTTTGTCTCTACTTTATGAACGAGCTTCGCTCTAAAACCCCGCTCATTGACCTTTCTATCTACAAGATCCCTGAGTTTGGCTTGCCCATGGGGATGCATTTTTTTACCCTTGGGTTCGGGATGTATCAGGTCTTCTACCTTCTACCCCTCTACTACGAAAACCTAAAGGGGCTGACCACCTTTCAAGCAGGAATTCACATCTTAGCCTTTGCCATCTTCATCGGCACATTTAGCATCATCTCAGGCTACCTCTCAGACAGAATTGCTCCCGGTATAATACTCTTCATAAGCCTTCTCCTCTTTTTTATCACCACCTACTTTCTCATCCCTCAGCTAAACTACTACACGGAAGCCTCAAGGGCAGCAATCCTCACCATCCCCCTTGGCATCTCTATGGGGACCTTCTTTGCCCCGCTTACAGCCCTTTCGCTAAGACGCCTTGGAACAAAGACTGGGCTTGGCGTTGCCCTCATGCATTATCAACGCTTTGTAGGAGGATCCTTTGGAACAGCCCTTGCTACCAACCATTTAGAATTCTACACAAACAAAAACTTTCAGCGACTAACGGAGCTTCAAGACCCAAGCTATGTTTCCTATTTTTTGCAGGAAAAACTACCCTTAGCCAAAATGTTTTTTAGCGAGGATATTGCTGAGAAGAAGGTTTCTGCCCTTATTTATCATGCTGAGTATGTGCAGGCTTTAAGCTTTGGTTTTCAAGAAACCTTTAGGAAAGTAGCCTACTGGGGGCTCCTTGGTGGGTCCTTCCTAATCCTTCTTTTTCTAATCCGGTCTAAATTCCTTAAGCAGCTCTTCCGACTAATTTTTTGTAAGCATGCTCAAAGACCTTTATAGCGCAGTATTCTCCGCACATGGTGCAGGCTTTACTTCTTGAGATTCCGCCTTCCATACGGTATCTCCTTGCCTTTTCAGGGTCGATGGATAGCTCGATCTGTCTTTCCCAGTCGAGCTCAGCCCTGGCTTTAGCCATCTCAAGGTCCCACTCCCAAGCCCCTTTCACCCCCTTTGCCAAGTCTGCGATGTGAGCCGCTATCTTTCCGGCAATAAGCCCTTCTTTCACATCCTCCAAGGTAGGAAGCCTTAGGTGTTCTGCCGGCGTTACATAGCAGAGAAAATCTGCACCCGCTGACCCGGCTATCGCCCCACCGATTGCCGAGACAAGATGGTCGTAGCCTGGGGCAATGTCTGTTGGCAAGGGTCCAAGCACATAGAAGGGAGCTCCATGACAGAGCCTCTTCTGTAAAAGGACGTTTGCCTCGACCTGATTTATGGGCACATGCCCTGGACCCTCGATCATAACTTGCACGCCCTTATCCCAAGCTCTCAAGGTTAGCTCACCAAGGATGATGAGCTCATGAATTTGAGGGGCATCTGTAGCGTCGGCAAGACATCCCGGTCTAAGCCCATCCCCTAAAGAAAGCGTCACATCGTAGGCTCTCGCAATCTCCAAAAGCTCATCAAAGTATTCATAAAGAGGATTTTCTTTGTTGTTGTAGACCATCCATTCGATGATGAAGGATCCCCCTCGAGACACAACACCCAAAACCCTTTCCTTGTTCTTTAGCCTTTCTAATCCTTCCCTTGTTATTCCACAATGCACAGTCATAAAGTCAACGCCCTGCTCAGCTTGTTTCTCAATAACTTTAAAAATCTCTGATACCGTCATCTGCACCATCGATTTTTTATGGATTTCAACGGCTTCAAGGGCTGCCTGATAGATAGGGACTGTGCCAAGAGGGATTGGGCAATTTCCCCGGATGATCTTTCTTATCTCGTCAAGGTCGCCCCCTGTTGAAAGGTCCATGACAGCATCGGCTCCATACCTTATGGCTATTTCAAGCTTTTTAAGCTCTTCCTCGATGTTTACCCTATCCTTCGAGGTCCCAATGTTTACATTAACTTTGGTTTTTAGACCTTTACCGATGGCACAGGGCTTAGCAAGATTACTCTTCTTATTCTTGCAGAGAACGATCGTCCCCTGAGCTATGCCCTCCCGAATATAATCCGGAGAAACACCCTCAGCCTTTGCGCAAGCCTCCATCTCAGGGGTAATTTGCCCCTCTTTTGCTAATTCTTTAAGCGTCTTATCCATGTCTTCCTCCGCAAGATTGAGAATATTTTTAAATTTAATATATGTATAGCGGGCTTAATTAGTTTAAGTGAATTTTTTCACTATAGAGCTCTTATCAGTTTAGGATGAATACGTTTCTATGACGATGGCATCTTTGCCCGAAAGTTCCTTGAAGTAGACGCTTACATACTCATCTGGGGCAAGCTTTTTTAGTTTTAAGGCGCAGTAGTTTGGCTCTATGGGAAACTCTCTACCTCCGCGGTCAACGAGGACAGCAAGCTCGATCTTCTTTGGACGACCAAGGTCGATGAGGGCATCAAGGGCAGCGCGAACCGTTCTCCCCGTGTAGATCACATCATCAACCAAGATGATGTTTAAGTCTTCTATGGAAAAGGGGATCTCCGTTTTTTTAACCTGAGGCTGATGGGCAATCCTTGTCCAATCATCCCGATAAAGGGTAATATCTAAATAGCCACAGGGGACTAAGACACCCTTCTTTTTGTGAAAGATTTCTCTTAGGCGGTTTGTCAAAGGGACACCACCGCAACGGATGCCAACGAGGGCAACATTCTCTAATATAGGATGATTGTCTAAGACCTTGCCTGCAAGCTTTTCGATCAGGGCTTGAATTCTCTTCGGTCCTGCTATAATCTTTCTCATGCTTTAAAGCTACACAGCTTTTAAAAATTTTCAAGGGTTGCGATGCCAAAAATCAATCTTTTGCCTGAGGAGATTGTCGCCAAGATCGCTGCCGGCGAGGTCATCGAGCGTCCAGCCTCGGTTGTGAAGGAGCTTGTTGAAAACTCCCTTGATGCCGGAGCAACTCAAATCCGGATAGAACTCTATGGCGGAGGTTTAGAGGAGATAACCGTCTATGATGATGGCGAGGGTATGGAGCCTGAGGACCTAAGGCTTTCTGTTAAAAGGCACGCAACTAGCAAGATTAAGAGCCTCTCTGACCTTTACTCCCTTCTAACCCTGGGTTTTAGGGGAGAGGCTCTCGCAAGCATAGCTGAGGTCTCAAAGCTAACCATTAAAAGCCGCGCAAAGGCTTTTGATACAGGCTATGAGGTCCATGTAGAGTTTGGGAAAGAGGTCTCTTTTAAGCCTTCAGCCTTAAAGCAAGGCACCTTAGTTTCCGTAAAAGACCTTTTTGCCAATCTTCCTGCAAGGAAAGCCTTTTTAAAAAGTAAAAGGGCTGAAACCGCAAAGGCTCTTGAGATTATACGGGGCATCATGCTTAGCCATCCTGCGGTTAAATGGGAAGTTTTTGTCGAGGGTGAGCCCTATTTTAGGGTTGAAGCTGAAAGCATGGAAGCCATTTTAGCAAAGCTCCTCTCCATCGATGAGAGATATCTCCTAACAAAAGAGTATGCTAAGCTTCCTTACCATCTAAAGCTAATTCTTACAAGCCAAGAGAAAGTTTATCCTCATACGCGGTATCTTTACTTCTTTGTCAACCGAAGATGGGTAAAAGACGAAAGGCTGGGAAAGCTCTTTGTTTCTCTTCTTAAGAAGTATTATGGAAGCTATGGCTTTCCTGCCGGCGTAGTATCCATATCACTCCCCCCTCAGCTTGTTGACTTTAACGTTCATCCTGCTAAATGGGAGGTCCGGTTTAGAAGGGAGGGAGACCTTTTTCATCTCTTTAGCTCAGCACTTGAAGACCTTTTTGGAAGGCGCACAAGCTTTATCAAGGAAAGGACTAAAAGCGAAGGAAAAGAGAAGGTTGAGGACCTTCCTCTTAGCTTTGGTAAAGATGTGTATAGGGTCTCCGAGAGGGATTTTGTCCTTTCCTATGAGGTAAAAACTAACATTTCTCAACCTCAGGAGAAAACCGCTGAAAAAAGTCTTCCCTCTTTCGAGAAAAAATACACACCTGAGGATGCACTTCATGATTTTAGGTTAATTGGCGCATTCAAGCGATCTTATCTTCTTGTGGAAAGGGGGGATGAGCTTTTCATCATCGACCAGCATGCCCTTGCCGAAAGGATAATCTATGAGAGGCTTAAAGCGAAGGCTAAGGATGTTCGCACACAGAAACTCATCATCGGAAAAACCATCTCCCTTGATGAGGTAGCCTTCTCTAAGTTTTTATCCCTAAGGGATGAGCTTTTAAGGCAGGGATTTATCTTTAAAATACTACAAGAGAGCACAATCCTCATCCTTGGTGTTCCAGATTACTTAGCGGGCGAGGATGTTGAATGGGCGCTAAGAAGCCTCTTAGAGGAAGAAGCTCCATCCTTAGACTTAAGGGATGAGCTTTTAAAAAAGGCATCCTGCCTTCTTGCAAGGAAAAAGGGAGAGCTCTTTAGCGAGGAAGAAAAGCTTTACCTCGTTGAAAGGATGTTTAGAGATTCCCTTTTTACCTGTCCACATGGAAGACCCATCTTCTACAAGCTTAGCCTTTCAGACCTAAAAAACTTGATAAGAGCATGAAAAAGGTTATAGCTCTTTGCGGACCTACGGCAACGGGAAAGAGCGAGCTTGCCGTTGAGCTTGCCTTAAGGTTTAACGGAGCGGTAATAAACTTTGATTCTCAGCAGTTTTACCAGGGATTAGACATTGGGACAGCAAAGCCAACGGAAGAGGAAAAGAGAGGAGTTCCCCATCATCTTTATTCTATCCTTTCTCCGGATGAGGAGATGAACGCAGGGAAGTTCCTTGAGCTTGTAGACCCTGTGGTTGAAGATGTTTGGGAAAGGGGTAAGGTTCCCATTCTGGTAGGCGGAACTGGGCTTTATCTTCGAGCCTTTGAATACGGGCTATTCGAGGTTAACATTCCCAAAGAAATTCGGGAGAGGGTTCGGGCAATGGTAAGGGAAAATTTAGCTTTGGCCTATGAGGAGTTAAAAAGGCTTGACCCAGAGTATGCTAAAAAGGTGAGCCCAAAGGATTTTGTTAGAATAAGTCGAGCCCTTGAGGTATGCCTGGCAACAGGGAAACCCTTCTCAGAATTTCACAAGAGCCATTCCTTTGCCTTGGCTAAGCCCCGCTATTCAATTCTTAAAATAGGGCTTATCCTTGAAAGAGAAGAACTTTATAATAAAATCAACAAACGTGCCTTGGAGATGATCAATAGGGGCTGGGTTGACGAGGTTAAAAAACTCCTTGATATGGGGTATTCCCCTTCGGCTAAGGCTTTTAAAGCTATTGGCTATAGGCATATCATCTCCTACCTTAAAGGAGAGATATCGCTTGATACCGCCATAAAGCTTATTCAAAGGGATACGAGAAGATACGCCAAACGCCAGATCATCTGGTTTAAAAAAGAGAAAAACATCCATTTGTTCAGCCCTGAGGAAAGGGAAAAAATCTTTACCTTAGTGGAAAGCTTTCTCAAGGATTGTTAGAGAGGGAAAAAGATGGAGAGCATGACGGGCTTTGGTCAGGGTGTCTACCAATCGGACACCTTTCAAATTGTGTGCCTTGCTAAAAGCATAAACCACAGGTTCCTTGAGGTTTATACCAAGCTTCCTAAGAGGTACGCCCTTCTTGAAGACCGTATAAGACGGGAAGTAAGCGAGCGTTTCGGAAGGGGGAGGGTCGAGGTCCATATAAAGTATTATGGCTTTGCCAAGGGACTAAGGGAGATCTACCTTGACCTTGAGCTTGCTAAAAAGCTAAAAACTGCCTTAGAAATCCTGCAATCAGAGCTTGAATTTGAAGAGCCTTTGACCTTCCAGGATTTTCTCTATTTTCGGGATTATCTTACCCTTGAAGAACGGGAAGAGGATGTAGAGGTGCTTTGGGAAGAGGTCTTCCCTGCCCTTGATTCCGCTCTAAAAATTCTTAAGGAGTCCCGAATTAAAGAAGGAGAAAGACTTAAAGAGCGAATTTTAAGCTACTTTCATGAGCTTAAAGGGGTTCTTGATAAGATATCTGCCCTAAAGGAAGATGTAAAGAGGGAAAACATCGAGAAGGCTAAAGCAAGGATTGAGAGCTATCTTCTTGAGCTTACTGGGGGAAAGCTTGACCCTGCAAGGCTCTATCATGAGGTCGCCATCCTTCTTGACAGGCTTGACATCACCGAAGAGGTTGACAGACTTAAAGTCCATTTAACCCACTTTGAAGAAGCTTTGGGAGAGCCTAATTCAGGAAAAAAACTTGATTTTCTTTTGCAGGAGATGCATCGAGAGATAACCACTCTTTCTAACAAGGCTCAAAGTGCTCACCTTTCTTTGCTTGCCGTCTCGGCAAAGGACCTTTTAGAGAAGATTAGAGAGCAGGTGCAGAACCTTGTCTAAAGGCTTAGCCCAAAGATTGAGGCTCTACTCTGAGCTTTTAAAGCTTGAACATACTATCTTTGCCCTACCCTTTGTCCTTTCAAGCATCCTTCTTCTCATGAAGGAGCTACCGAGCCCAAAGAAGATACTCTTTATCGTGCTTTCTGCAGTATTTGCTCGGACCCTTGGCATGGCTTTAAACAGGCTCCTTGACCTGCCCTATGATGCTCAAAACCCAAGGACGAAGGCCTGGCCCCACGCAAGCGGTCTTGTGAAAAAACCTGAGCTCTTAGCCATCATCGTCCTTTCAGGCTCCCTCTTTGTTCTAACCTGTGCCCTGATTAACCGCTTAGCTCTCATGCTTAGCCCCATAGTCATCCTCCTTCTCATTTTTTATCCCCTTGCCAAAAGGCTTACCTACTTCCCCCATTTCGTGTTGGGGCTTGTCTACTTTTTAATCCCCCTTGCTGTTGATGTAGCCTTAAACGAAAGGACTTCTACGGTTGCCCTTCTCCTTGGGCTTGCGATGAGCACTTGGGTTTCAGGCTTTGACATCCTCTATAGCCTTCAGGACTACGAGTTTGACCAAAAAGTTGGGCTAAAATCCATTCCCGTGAGGTTTGGCGTAGTTGGAGCGATAAGGTTTGCGAGGGTCCTCCATTTTCTCACCTTTCTATCCCTTCTTCTCTTAGCAGGAACCTTTGAAAAGACCCCTTACATCTACCTTGTTGGGCTGCTTCTTCTTTCGATGTTTCTAATCTATGAGCATAGGCTTATTAAACCTCATGACCTTTCAAAGCTAAACAAAGCCTTCTTTACGGTAAACGGCTGGATAAGCGTCCTTTTCTTTTTCGTAGTCCTTCTTGAGAAGTTGCTAAACCAATGAAAAATCTCTCCGGGAGACCCTTCGCTTTCGCTCAGGGTGACAGATGAAAAGGTTACGCTCAGGGTGACAACTAAGGGTAGCTTATGAAGCTTTTTGCCTTTATAAATCAAAAAGGGGGGGTTGGGAAGACAACCATTGCCATAAACCTTGCTCGGGCTCTAAGTCTTAAGGGCTATAAAACATTGCTCATCGATGCTGACCCGCAGACGAACGCAGGCTCAGGTCTTGGCGTAAGAGTAAGCAAGGAAAGAAGCCTCTATCAAGCCTTGGTTGAAGAAAACTGCGAAAGGTTTATCCTTGAACCCTTTCCGAACCTCTATCTTCTTCCTTCATCCATTGACCTAGTCGGTCTTGAGCTTGAGCTTGCCGAAGAAGAAAACAGAGAATTCGTCTTCAAAAATCTCTTGGAAAGCTCAACCTTTAAGGGTAGCCCCCTCCTTGATTTCTTTGACTTTATCCTTTTTGATTCTCCGCCTTCTCTTAGCCTTATTACCGTAAACATTCTAACGGCAGTGCAAGGCGTTGTTATACCTCTTCAGTGCGAATACTATGCCTTGGAGGGTTTGTCTTTACTTGTCAGAACGGTAAGGGGGGTTAAGGCAAGCTTTAACCCTGAGCTTAGGCTCTTTGGGCTTATTCTTAACATGTATGACCTCAGAAACAGGCTCAGTCACGAGGTAGCAGAGGAGGCAAAAAAGCACTTTGCCTGGATCATATTCAAAACGCTAATCCCAAGGAGCATTAGAGTTAGCGAAGCCCAAAGCCACGGAAAGCCAATCCTTGACTATGAGCCCAATCATAAGGTTAGCCAAGCCTTCTTAGCCTTGGCTGACGAATTCGTCGCCAGGGCAAAGTCCTATCAAAACTAAAGGGAGGTGCCCTATGTTTGAGCTTGAGATACCAGGGTTTGGGAAGGTAGAGCTTGAGTATTTAGTCTCTGACTTTACAGGGACCCTTTCCGTTGATGGAAAGCTTATTCCAGGGGTGGAAGAAAAGCTAAACAAGACCTCCGAATTCTTAAAAATTTATGTTTTAACAGCCGATACTTTTGGGAAGGCAGAAAAGGAGCTCTCTGGGGTAAACTGTGAGGTTATACTTCTTCAGGGTGCCGACCAAGATAAGCAAAAGGAAGAATTTGTGAAGAAGCTTGGGGCTGAGAAGGTGATCGCCTTTGGCAATGGGAATAACGATAGAAGGATGCTTAAGGCAGCAAAAATTGGGGTTTGCGTCCTTCTTGATGAAGGATGCTCCGTCTCAGCTCTTACCTCGGCAGACATCTTAGTCAAATCTATAAACGATGGTCTTGACCTGCTACTTCATCCCCTTCGACTTAAGGCAACTCTAAGGTTTTAGTTTAATTTGGAATTTTATTAATAATTATAGTTTATTTATAAAGATTGAATACATCTTAAAATTTCGAGAATATCATGCTGATGTCGTTTTGAGGCACAACTAAAAACTTTAATTAAATTTATGATAGAATCAATATTATCATTTGTTAATAAATAAACTATCTCATTTGAATTGTCCGATTTTTGATCTATAGCAGAGCAAGTAAAAGGGATACAAAAATAAACCATTATTTGCATTTGATATGCGAATTGTTGCTTCTCTTTAATTGCTTCAATAAAAGTACCATCACTGTTATAAATTCTATATATTGGAATGATCCATTTTTTGATTTCGAAAGTTAATGATCCTAAATTTAATTTCTCATTTTCTATTTTAATATAGGTTTAAAAATCTTCTAAAAAAAGCGTATATTTTTCTATTTCATCAATTAATTTTTGATAATCATGATTTTCTATCCATGTTTTTTTCTTACACTCTAAAAGAATTTTTGATAATTCAAAAGGATATCTTTTCTTCCCTTTTACATCTCTATATAAGCACTCAGAAACTAACCAATCTGGATCAAAATCATTTTTTCTAGCCTCTATGTTATATGTAATTTGCCATTCTATGTATTGATTATTATCCATTAAGTTGATTTCATCTTGCTTTATCTGTTCTTTAATACCATACTCATTAATACGTTTAAATCGTATTTTACCCTCTGTCTTCCTTTTAATAAAAATTTTTATTTTGTCTTCAAAGATTTCTAATCTTAGCATCTATTTTTACCATGAAATTATAATTGATATAAAGAATAAAAGTATTTACTTAGAAATTCTTCAACTTTTTGTAAACACATTTTACTTTCATCAATTTGATAAAATTCTAAAAGTTTTTCTGTAATTTCTGGATGTTCAAAAAAAAGTTTATGAGTTTTTATAGCATAGAAAACAAAAAATTTCTTATAATTTTCTACAAAATCTTTGTTAGCTAATGGAGAAAGATTACCAAAAACCCACAAATTATCTTTCTCTTTCTTCATTTTTAAAACAAAAATCTTTAAACAATGAAGATAAGCATATTTATAAAAACTTTCTAATATTATGACAATGGTATTATCATTTGGCTTTTTTAAAAAAGTAGCATTGCGTAGAAGGGAATTTAAGTCTCGAAAGGTGTAAAAGTAAAGATTAATTGGTGAGGTTGTAAGTTCTCTACTACGTGGAGGATATTTATTTATATATCCATCTATTGTAGTATATTTATCTAAAACAAATTCTCCTTTTCTTTCAAGGAACTTAAAGCTAAAGTTTTTAATGTATTCGTAGTCCATTCCTAAATAGTTTTTTTCATATAAAGCAATTACTATCGGAAACTTGGCAGTTTTTGTAAAGAAAAATTCAGCACTTGAAAATATATACCCCATTTTTAATTTATACATCTCCTTCAATCCTTTAAGTCTTTTAAAATTCGCTTCTTTAATAAGATAAGAAAAAGGGTGTAAAACACAAATAATATCAGCTCTTAATTTAGCAAAAAGTTTTAAAAAGGAAATTCCAATATCTCTATCATAAAGATCTGGGTCGCACTCAAATGATTTTTTTTCAGTCTTTTTGTAAAGAGAGGTTGTATCATTATATGGTGGATTACCAATCACAATTAAAAAATCATCTTCTTTAATGTTAAACTTTGCTCGGCTTGCATCTTTTAAAGAATTTGTATAGAAAATTTTTTCCGAAGAAAAATATTTTTTAAGAAAGTTGATAGCTTCTTGGTCATAGTCTGCAAGTCTGTAATCGGCTCCTAATGATAAAATTGGAAAAGCGAAGGCTCCACAGCCAGCGGCAAAATCTGCAATTATAGCATTATTACTATTTTTTTTGTAGTAAGGGAAGATTAGTTCATAAACTTTTTTTACTATATGAGACGGTGTATAAAATGCCCCCAAATTAATCCTTTCCGTCTCTAGTAAGTGGATAGCCGCATGGGGCGCAAATTTTGGATTCTGTAGAGAAAAAAGAGGAATTTGCTCATTAATTTTAAACAACATAACCTAATTAAACCTCAGCTTCTCCTTTACGATTAAATTTTAAATTAAAAATAAGAAAATTCAAGAAAGGATTAGAGATGTTTAATTAGATATCCTTAACTAGGTCTCAAAACTCTATTAAATGATTTTTCATCGCTTTAAGGCTTGGAGTAACTTAGAGAACTGAGGCTCTCTCCTTGCTCAGATTGAAAAAAGACTTCTTTAGGGCTTGACAAAAGACAAAAAGGCTGTTTTTTTATATAAAAAGTTTACGATTCAGGAGGCTACATAAATGAGCATGCCAGAGGTTGTTGAATTAGAAAGCAAGATCGAAGCCCTTATCAATACTGTCTTAGAATTAAGAAAAGAAAAGGAAGATTTGTTAAACAAGCTTTCTCAAAAGGAAGAAGAGAACCAAAGATTACAGGAGGAAATAAAAAGGAGGGAAGAGGAAAGGAGGGAGCTAAAAGAAAGGCTTGGTAGTCTTATTGAAAAACTTTCCCAGATTTAACCATGGCTACGCATGAAGTTACTTTTGAGTTTTTAGGTCAATGCTTTACCCTCCGGAGTAGTCTTCCGGAGGAGGAAATAAAAGAGGTGCTTGCCTTCTTAGAAGAAAAGAAGGCGGAGATTGTGAAGGTGAAGAACGTGCCTGCCTACAAGCTTGCTATTTGGTTACTCTTCCAGGTATCTTACGAATATCTCAAGGCAAAAAAGGGAAAAGAAGCCCTGGAGGAGTACCTTAAGGCTCAAAGTAAGAGGCTTGCAGATTTTTTAGAAAAAGAAATGCCAACCCTGGGGTGCTCGTGAGGGGTTTTACTCCCGCCTGGCTAACACCAAAAAGGATGACGGGTAAGGTGGCTCTGGGGCTGTAGCCAGGATCTCGGCTAACCAGACTCCACCCGAAAACTTAACCACCAGAGCCAGAAGGACGGGTCCACTCCCACGGCACACCCGGGGGTCCTTTTAAAGGCTCACCTTCCTTCCTCTTTCCCCTCCTTAAATTTTATAAAGAAAGGGGGGATGTTCATGATGTCTTTGGTGCTCCTGATCATCGGTTTGATCGTGGGACTTGGGCTCAGTTTCCTTTATTTTTATCTTCAAAGGAAAAAAGAGCTCGCCTTAGCAAAGTCAGCAACAGAAAAGGCTAAGAATATCCTTGAGGAAGCCGAGGAAAAGGCTAAACAAATCTTGGGATCGGCAGAAAAGGAAGCCCAACTTAAGCTGCAATTAGCCGAAGCAAAGATCGAAGAAGAGATAAGAAGGCTTAAAAAGGAGCTTGAAGAAAAGGAAGAAAAAAAGCTCAACGAATTGAGAGAAAGGGAAAAAAAGGTCGAGGTTAAAGAGGAACATCTTCTTGAAAGGGAAAAGATTCTTAACGAAAAGCTTAACCAAGTAGAACAGAAATCCCTTGAACTAACCAGACTGAAAGAAGAAGTTCTAAAGGAAAAGCAGGAGCTTTCCGAGCTTGTAGCTCAAGCAAAGAAGGAGTTGGAGAAAATTGCCGGTCTTACTGAAAAAGAAGCTAGAGAATATCTTTTAAAGAAGGTCGAGAAAGAGCTAACAGAAGATAAGGCAAAGCTCATAGCAAAGATAGAGAAGGAAATGCAGGAGGAGGCAAAAAGGAAGGCTCAAGAAATCATAGCCTATGCTACGGCAAAGGCAGCCATCCCCTTTGTTACGGAAAAAACCGTCTCGGTCGTTGAGCTTCCTTCAGAAGAGATGAAAGGAAGGATCATCGGTCGTGAAGGAAGAAATATCAGGACCTTTGAGGCTTTAACCGGAGTGGACTTGTTGATCGATGATACGCCTGAGGTTGTGGTTCTTTCTTGCCATGACCCCTATCGTAGAGAGATCGCTAAAATTGCCTTAGAGAGGCTTATTGCCGACGGAAGGATCCACCCCACAAGGATCGAAGAGGTGGTAAAACAGGTGGAAGAGGAAATGGAAAGCCACATCCTTGAGATTGGGGAGAAAACCTGTTTTGAGATGGGAATATATGGAGTTCATCCCGAACTTTTAAAGCTCCTTGGGAAGCTTAAATTCCGCACAAGCTATAGCCAAAATGTCCTCCAGCACTCCATAGAGACGGCGATCATCTGTTCTAACCTTGCGGCAGAGCTTGGTCTTGACTTTAAGAAAGCCAAGCGTGCAGCCATTCTTCATGATATTGGGAAGGCCGCGAGCTATGAACAAGAGGGACCGCATGCCCTCATCGGAGCTGAATTGGCTCGAAAATACGGAGAGGATGAAGAGGTAGTCCAGGCCATTGCTTCCCATCATGAGGATGTGCCCATAACCTCACTTTTGGGTATCCTTCTTCAGGTTTCGGATGCCCTATCAGGCGCAAGACCAGGTGCCCGAAGGGAACTTTTAGAGGCTTATTTAAAGAGGATAAGAGAGCTTGAAAGCCTTGCTCAGTCCTTCCCCGGGGTTGAGAAAACCTTTGCCATTCAGGCTGGGCGAGAAGTAAGGGTCATCGTGGATAGCAAAAAAGTAACCGATGAAGAAGCTTACCTTCTTGCGAGAGAGATTGCGCATAAAATTGAAAAAGAACTAACTTATCCTGGCATAATTCGGGTTACAGTGCTTAGAGAAACAAGGATAGTTGAGTATGCTAAGTAAGGAGAGGACGAAGTGGTAAGATTGCTTTTTTTAGGGGATGTGGTCGGGGCAAGCGGGAGGCTTGCCCTTCAAACTTTTCTTCCTGGGTTGAAGAAAAGGTACGCCCCGGATTTTGTGCTTGTGAACGGTGAGAACGCTGCTGGTGGTTATGGACTTACTGAAAAAGTGGCTGAAGAGATCCTTAGCCTGGGCGTTGACCTGATAACAAGCGGGAACCATGTCTGGAAAAAGGAATTCATCCCCTACCTTGTAAAATCTGACCGGGTGTTAAGACCTGCTAACTATGGACCGGGTGCCCCGGGTAGGGGTTATGGCCTCATAAGCAAAGAGGAGAAAAAGCTTGGAGTGATAAACCTTGAGGGTAGGATCTTCATGCGCCCCCTTGAAAACCCTTTACTTGTTGGGAGAGAACTTGCGGAGATGCTAAAGGAGGAGACCCCTTTTATCTTCGTTGACTTTCATGCCGAAGCTACCTCAGAAAAGATTGCCCTTGGTTATTTCCTTGATGGGCTTGTCTCAGCGGTCGTTGGCACGCATACCCATGTGCAAACCTCTGATGAAACCATCCTACCCAAAAGAACAGGCTTTATTACTGATGTTGGTATGTGCGGAAGCGTTCATTCCATAATAGGTATGAGGATAGACCAAGCTCTTGAGCTATACACCACCATGGTGGGAAGAAAGCTTGAAGTTGAAAAATCACCCCCGGTAAAGGTTGAAGGCGTCTACTTAGAGTTTGACGAACAGGGGAAAACAAGATACATCGAAAGGATAAGACTACTTTCCGAGTGACTCCTTCTCACGCTTTTTCCACCATCTTTTAAAGAGCTCCTTTTTTAAGAGAGAAATCCTATCTACGAATAGTATGCCCTCTATATGGTCGTATTCATGCTGGAAGGCTATGGCCTGAAGACCGGTTAGCTCCTTCTCAAAAGGTTTTCCCTCAAGGTCATAGGCTCGAATGTAAAGCTTTGCATAGCGTTCTACTTTAGCATAATAACCCGGTATGCTTAGACACCCTTCCTCGTACTCGGTATACCCCTCGGCATTAAGTATTTCTGGATTTATGTAAACTTCAAGCTCGGGAGTTCCCTCCTTTTGTTTGATATCCATTATGAAAAATCTTTTAGGGATACCCACCTGATTTGCGGCAAGCCCAAGCCCCTTTACTTTATACATAAGTTCAGCCATCCTTTTTATAGTTTCCTTTAAATCGTCGTCAAATTTTTCTACAGAAGTAGACTTTTCCCTCAACACCGGGTCTCCATAAATTCTAAGCTTTAACTCTTCTTTCATCTTAGCCTTCCCTCCTTATTTTCTTATTGAGTTTAGGACTACGCTTAGGGAAGAAAAAACCATCATAAGGCCGGCAAATTCCGGTTTAAGATAAACTCCCAAGCCACTTAAGGCACCAGCTGCGATAGGGATCCCCAGCAAGTTGTAAATAAAAGCCCAGAATAGATTTTGCCTTATCCTTTGTGAGGTCTTCTCTGCCGTTTGAAAGAAGTGCTTCAACCCTTTTATTCCAGAAAACAAAACTACATCCCCTATTCTCTTAGAGAGGTCTACCCCCTCTCCCATTACAAAGGAAAGATAAGCTTTAGCTAAAGCGGGGGCGTCGTTTAAACCATCGCCTACCATGGCGCAAAAACCATGCTCCTTCTCAATCCTTTCAAGATAAACTAATTTCTCCTCAGGCTTTACTCCACCAACATAATGCTCAATCCCAAGCTCTAAAGCTACTTTTTCAACCCTTTCAGGAGCATCTCCGCTTAAGAGAAAGGTCTTTATCCCTTTGGTTTTAAAATAGTCTATTACCTCCTTTGCTTCTCTTCTAATTTCATCCTCAGGGACAAATTCCGCTATTATTTCCTCATTTCTCTTAAGGACGACCCTTTCGCCGGTCTCGGTTCTTCCTAAGAAGTAGTCGTCCGCTTTTATTCCATAGCCTGGAATTTCTTTGACTTCTCCGAAGGTATAACTCCTTTTTCCCCCATTTTCTTCGGCAAACTTCGCTATAGCCTTAGAGTAGGGATGAGAGGAGAGGCTCGCTATGGAAAGGGCTAAATTTAACACTGAACCCTTTTCTTTGTAAGCTTTAAAGGCAACTATCCGTGGTTTTCCTTCGGTTAGGGTTCCGGTTTTATCTAAAATGATGGCTTTGACCTTGTTTGCTCGCTCTAAAGCAGAAGGATTTTTTACTACCGCTCCGTTTTTATAACAACGGATTAATCCTATGCTTAAGGCTAAGGGGATGGCTATGCCAAAAGCACAAGGGCAAGAGATCACCAAAACCGCAAGGGCAAAATTAAAGCTCTTTAAAGGCTCACCAGATGTGATATACCAGTAAATAAAAACAAGAACTGCGAAAAGGATGACCACCTGCACAAAGTAATGAGAAATTTGGTCTGCAAGCCTCTGAGACTGCGGCTTAAGCTGTATAGCCTCTTCTATCTGCTTTAAAAGCATAGCAAGAAAGCTCTGGTTTACGCCCTTTTCAACTTTTATTGTAGCTACCCCGCTAACCACTAAACTACCAGAAAGAAGCTCTGCCCCTTCTTTCTTTAGAAGTGGTCTACTCTCACCCGTGATAAGAGATTCGTCAACCTCAACCTCTCCCTTTAACACCTTCCCATCAACCGGAACGATGGCTCCCTGTTTAATTAGTATAATATATCCCGGCAAAAGGTCCCGAACTAAAACCTCCTTTTCTCCTTTAGGGGTTAGGACTAACACTTTACTTGTCTGAAGGGCAAAAAGCTCCTTTAGGAGGGCTAAAGCCTGCCCTTTTGAGCGTTCTTCAAGGTATTTCCCAATTCTTACAAAGGAGATAAGAAAAGCCGAGGTTTCAAAGAAGGGCTCTCCTGGCAAAACTTTAAGCCAAGAGAGGAGGCTGTAAAGGTAGGCTGAAGTAGATCCAAGACTAACCAAAACATCCATGTTCCCTACTTTAGCCTTTAAAGAATGGTAAGCTGAACGATAAAACTTATAACCTCCTATTCCCTGCACTAAGGTTGCGAGAATTAACTGAAAGAGTAGGGTTTGGTAAAAGGGGATAAACATCAAGACCATGATGGTAAGGCTTGAAACTACACAGAAGATAAGGATCGGTTTTTCAAAGCTTTTAGGCGACCGTAGGGAAACAACCCTATAGCCTAAATCTTCTATTACCCTTTTTATCTCTTCTTCTGATACGAAGTTTGGGTCATAATCAACTAAAACTCGACCAAGCTCAAAGCTTACGCTTACTTTAGAGACACCTTTAAGGTTTTTTAAAGATATCTCTATGGCTCTTGCACAGTTAACGCAGGTCATCCCCTCAACGTTTAGCCTTAAACTTTCCATGCCTATTAATTTATAACATTTCTAAAAAATTTGCATACTGTTTTAACTATTCATCGTATGTTTGGGGGTCATTTTTGATTTTGGCGATTAATAATAGGTCCCACCGAGAGGAAATGCCCCTCTATCTCTTGGTAGGAGAGGATGGGGAATGGCGCTCCGGAGCCCTCAGGAGGAGGTCCCTAGCTTACGCTCGGCAGGACATGGCGGGAGCTGTCACCCCGAGGCGTCAGCCGAGGGGTCCCTCGGCGCTTGCGCGCCTAAGGATGACATCCCGGGACGCCGTCCCGAACGAAGTGAAGGGTCTTTATGGTAACAGCGATAGCTTCTAAAAGGCTCTTGATATTTTTAAATTATAAATTATTTTAATATCACAATAAACTTTACGCTTTTTATGGAGGTGGAAAGTATGTTTAAACTCCCAACCAAAAGTAGGTATGCTATAAGAGCAATGTATGAGATAGCCAAGGCTTATCCTGAAGGGGTAACTCTTGATGAAATTTCTATGAGGCAGAAGATTTCCAAGGTCTACCTCGCTCAGATCTTAAACAGGCTTCGTCAGGCAAGGCTCATTCGTTCTTCTCGTGGACCAGGCGGAGGCTATGTTTTAAGAAAGCCGCCCGAGGAGATAACCCTTTACGACATTCTTGAAGTTTTAGAAGGTCCGGTTTGCGTAGCCTCTTGCATTGACCCTGCCGAAGGTTGCGACGAGGTTGAAGAATGCGTAGCCTACCCTATCTGGAGAAAGCTTGCTAAAATAATTGAATGCATGCTTAAGAATGTGAAGCTTAGCGACCTTATTAAAAAGGCAGATAAAGAAGAAAGAGAAAAGTTTGCCGAGTCCATTACTTTGAAATGCTTCTAAAAGAGACTAAACCTTTGAGGTTCCCCCTCGAGGATAAAGATTGTTTAAAGTTGCTAAGAGCCGGGGATGTGGTAACCATCTCCGGCTGGATCCTTTGTGGAAGGGATGCAACTCATAGAAAAATCCTTAACCATTTAGGAAGGGATTTCTCTTTTGATTTTTCCGGAGAGCTTATCTACTATGTTGGTCCTACACCTCCTCCCCCTGGCAAGGTTATAGGCTCCTGTGGACCAACTACCTCCTCCCGGCTTGACCCTTATCTTGAGCCGCTTCTTAAGCTTGGTCTTTCAGCAACAATGGGAAAGGGAAAGAGAAGTCCAAGGGTGAAAGAGCTACTAAAAAAATACAAAGCTATCTATCTTGCAACCTTTGGAGGGGCAGGGGCTTACCTCTCTCAGTTTGTCGAAAAGATGGAGCTTATAGCCTTTCCTGAACTTGGACCAGAAGCCTTCTTCAGACTAAAGGTTAAAGATTTCCCGTCGATAGTCATCAACGACATCTATGGTAACGATTTTTACGAAGAAGTTACTTCAACCGCTAATTCTCCCGCCTGAGCAAAGTTTTCTCTTTTAATGTCTTCAAAAATAACAATTACCGCATCTTCAGGAATCTGAAGATGCTTCACCAAAACTTCCGTGACCTCCTTAGCAATTCTCTTTTTTATCTCAACAGACCTCCCTTCAAAGAGCTTTATCTCAACGACTGGCATAGGCTATCCCTCCTCTTTGAAGATTTGCTCGTCAAAACGATAGACTAATCCCTCAAAAAAGGCTATCTTCTCTTGCGGGCCTTTTTTAGTGATGACAATATGGTAAGAAGCTGTGCGTTTACCCCTGCTAAACTCTGAAGCCCGAGCAATAAGCACATCGCCTTCATGGGCTGGCTTAACATAGGTTATATTAGCCTTCATCGCCAAGGCTAAGGTTCCGTAAGAGTTTGAAGCAAGGGCAAAGGCAAGGTCGGCTAAGGTAAAGAGCACCCCTCCTTGACAAACCTTAGCTGCGTTAAGATGCTCAGGCTTAACCTTCATCCTAACCTCGGCAAACCCAAACCCCATGTCAGTGACCTCAGCTCCTAAAAAAGAAAAAAGCTTGTCGTTAGCGTAGATGTATTCTCTAACCCTTTGCCAGATGGGTAAATCTTTTTCCAAAGAGGTCATACTTAGTGCCTCCCCCAATCAGGATAGTATAGGTTATCATAGGGCAGGTAGGCTTGATAGGCGCGGGAATCAAGGTGCAAAATGTAAATCCCCCCCTTTTTACCCTTTGCTCGGAAGATTAAGTAATCACCTGTGGGAGAAAAGGAAGGGTCCGTAATCGAAAAGGTAAGGGCTAACTGCGTTTTTTTGTTGTTTGAAAGGTCATAGAGGACAAGAGTTTTTTGGGAAAGAAGGTAGATTAAGAGGTTACCCTTTGGGGAAAACCGTGGCGAAGTTTCTTGCCCACCCTCGAAAGAAACCCTGCGTGCTTCCCCTGAAGATAAGTTTAGCATATACACTTGGGGCTTATCTCTTAAGCTTGTTACGAAGGCAGCAAACCTACCGTCAGGGCTTACGCTTCCTGCCTGCCTAACCCCTAAACCGGTATGAAGTTTAGAAATTTCTTCTTTTCTTAAGTCAAAAAGGAATAGGCCTACTTCGCCCCTTTCCTCAAGGGTAAGGATCATACGCTCCTCATCAGGGAGCCATACGGGTGGTCCAGCAATACCCTTTATTCTGTATTCTCTTCGCTCAAGACCTTGGATTTGGTCTACCTCCAAGCGATAGGTCCCCTTTTCATAGACGATGTAAGCTATCTTTTTGCCAGAGGGAGAAAATTTAGGGAAAAGGATTAATTCTGCTGTTCTAAGCCTACGGAAATCCTGTTTTAAAAAATCGGTGATTATAAGCTCGTCTCCTCTTTCAGTCCTTCGAACGAAAACTATTTTGCTAAGGCTTATCCCTTGGTATTTGGTTAGGAGCTCAACAACCTTGTCTGCGATTGATGAGGCAAGAAGGACATGATTTGTGGCTTCAGCTCGAAGGTTAAAACTTTTTCCAGAAATGGGGTCTGTAAGCTCTCCTTGAAAAAAGTGGCGTCCTCCGCTTGAGCTTACCGATCCTTTAAGCGTTGGGTCCTTGGTTGATGGAGCTCTTTCTTCAAGGGCAAGGATTATAAGGTGAAGGTTTAGGGCTCGCTTAAGGAGATTTGCTACCTCAGCTCCCTTATCCCCTGAGAAGGGGATAATTTTCACAACCGTTTTGGCATAACCCTCAGGGCTTACCGTGATAATGGGAGGTTCTTGAGCTTTGAAAAATATAGGATAAAAAAGGAAAGAAAAAATGAGGAAAAGAAAAATTTTAAGTAATTTCATCCCTTTCCATCTTAATCAGGTCTTCAAAGCGGATGTCTACCCCAAGGATGGCTATGATTTCATCTTTTTCGTTCCTTATGGGAATAGAACCTGTAACGCAAAGCTTCCCGGTGATTTTACTCGTGTAGAAGGGAGAAATATAAAATTCTCCGGTCTTCATCGGGTTTATAAACCAGTCTCTATCTTCAAAGGTTTCTTTACTTAACAGCTCGTTAAACTTTTTCCGATGTTCAAGGTCCAAGGTCATACCAACCATAGGTCTACCTTCTGTATCTACAAGGTAGATAAACTGAACATAAGGATGTTCTTCCAAGAATTTCTGCATGATGGGCTTTATCCTTTCTGGGTCAAGGGTCAAGATTTCAGCTTTGGTTGCCTCCTCTTCAAGGTACTTATGAATGAGTTTTACCGCAAACTTTCTTAATCGGTCAAGGTCGGATTCAAAGAGTTCAGGAAGGTATTTCCTTACAAGGGCTTCCATCTCCTCGTTTGACATGGAGGTGATCCTTCCCTGCTCATACTGCTCTTGAATCTTCTTGTAGACCTTGAGCACCGCTGGATGCTTTTTGTCGACCCTCTTTTCGGGAGGCAAACGAAGGTGGGTGTTTATCCAGTAGGCAACTCCAGCGGTTCCGCTCTTATCGGTAATGATAATCTGAATGGGCTTATTAAGAAGAAGGTTTGTATCAAAGGGGTTGTATATCTCTTCGTTCTTGATGATACCGTCGATGTGAACGCCGGCTCTCGTAGCGTTAAACTCCTCTCCAACGAGGGGCTGACGAGGACTTATCTTTTCGTTCAGTTCCTTGCGATAGTATTCAGCAATCTCGGTGATCACTGTCAAATCCATGCCATCAGTTGTCCCCTTCAAGGCGCAGTATTCAAACACCATGGCTTCAAGAGGGGTATTCCCAGTCCTTTCCCCTATGCCTAATAGCGAGGTATTGACATAGACGCAGCCATAGAGCCAAGCTGCGGTTGCGTTGATTACAGCCTTGTAAAAATCATTATGTCCATGCCATTCAAGCAGCTCTCCAGGGACGCCCGCTTCATCTATCAGCGCCCGCACAAGTTTAGGGACGCTAATGGGCAAAGCTGCCTCAGGATAGGGCACCGCAACTCCTAAGGTATCACAAAGCCTAATCTTGATGTCTATTCCGCTCTCTTCCCTTAGCTTCATTAGTTCAATGGCAAATGGAATGACAAAGCCATAAACATCAGCCCGGGTTACATCTTCAAAATGGCATCTCGGTCTAATACCCAAAGATAAAGCTTCCTTGAATACCGCTAAATAATCATCAAGGGCTTGTTTCCTTGTCTTGCCAAGCTTTAAAAAGATGTGATAGTCCGAGCAAGAGGTAAGGATTCCTGTTTCCTTAAGCCCGGCCTCTTTTACAAGCTTTAAATCCTCTTTCTTTGCTCGGATCCAACCAGTAATCTCAGGATAAGCGTAGGAAAGTGCTAAGCATCTTTCAAGAGCTTCTCTATCCTTGGCGGTGTATAAGAAAAATTCTGTCTTTCTTATAATTCCCTTTGGTCCACTAAGTCTGTGCAGAAACTTATAGATCGTTTCTATCTGTTGAGGGGTGTAGGGAGTTCTTGCCTGCTGACCATCACGGAAGGTGGTGTCAGTGATGTAGACCCTCTTTGGCAAGCTTGGCGGAATGTGCTTAAAATCAAAGTAAACCTTAGGCGGTTCGTTGTAAGGGAAGAACTCTTTAAAAAGGTCAGGTTTATCAACATCTTGAAGAAGATAGTTTTCCTTTTTGGGTGGCAACTTAAGCATACCTTCCCCCTTTTGCGCCTAAATAATTCTTTTAAATTGTAATTTTTAAAGCTAATTTAGTCAAGAAAGGGCTTATACGGTAAATTTAAAAGTTCCCTTCCCGAGGATATCGTGAAGATGTAGCACCCCAACCAACTTTTCGTCTTCGTTGATAACAGGAAGCAGGGTGATGAGATGCCTTTCCATTAGTTCCAAAGCTTCGGCAGCCAAACGGTTTTCTTCTATTACCTTGGGCTTTTTAGTCATCACCTCGTCGATCGCGACCTCAGGCAGGTGCTTGGTTTTGGTTATAAGTCTTCGAAGGTCGCCATCTGTGAATATACCGAGGACATGGTTGCCCCTGTCTACAACTATGACCCCACCTAAGCGTTTTTTATCAAGGATGTAGACCGATTCGTGCAAAGGTGTTCCGGTTAGCACTTTGGGAATAGCCTCGCCAGTAAGCATGATTTCTTTTACTTTAACCTTGAGCCTTTCGCCAAGGGCTCCTCCAGGATGGTTTCTCCTAAAATCCTCTGAACTTAATCCTCGGAGCTCAAAAAGACACACCGCCAAGGCATCACCAAGGGCTAAGGTTGCGGTAGTGCTTGTCGTTGGAGCAAGGTTAAGAGGACAAGCTTCTCGAGGGACCTTAGTGTTTAATGCGACATCAGCAAGCTTTGCTAAAGGGCTTTCTGGATTTCCGGTCATAGCGACGACTTTTATACCCCTTCGCTTAACTATTTCCACAAGCTCGCAAACCTCAAGAGTTTTCCCTGAATAGGAGATGGCAATGAGAAGGTCATCCTTGGTTAAAGTGCCAAGGTCTCCGTGTAAAGCTTCAACAGGATGAAGGAAAAAAGAAGGGGTGCCCAGGGAAGAGAGGGTGGCCGAGATTTTGCGCCCGATGATCCCGCTTTTGCCAACGCCAGCTACCGCAACCCTACCCCTTAAAGAAAGGATCAAATCTAAAGCTTGCAAAAAGTTTTCATCAAGGTTTTTCTCAACCTCTTCAATGCCAGCCCTTTCTAAAGCTAAAATTTCCCTAGCTCGGTTAAGCATGCTTTCAGAAATATTGTTTGTTGAGCTAATCACAACTACTGAAGGTATTCCTTGTTGACCTTAATATCTGAGGGTTCGTGAGTTGAGCCTTTTATTGGCTCCTCTGTTTCTTCCTTTCCTAAGTAGGCAATCTCAAACAGTTCAAGGATTTTTCCAATGAGGTCGTTTAGCAAATTTTCTCTTATTGCCAAAAGGTCAAGCTTTTTTTGGACCTCCTCTATCTTGTCTTCCGGAATATCTCGAATGTTCAGGTGCTTAAAGAACTGGAAGGCTTCCCTTCTGCGCCGAGTTCTTTCACGAAGTTCCTTAAGCAAACCCTTAGGGTCGCTAAAAAACCTTTCCCGCAAATTTTCCTGAGTCAAGAATTCTAAATCTTCATCCTGAAGTTGCCAGTAGGTATCTATCCAATCTTCAAAGGTGAGAAGCCTATCCATCATGTTTAAGTTTAAATGCCTTTTAGGTTCCGGGTTGAGAAAAACTCTCTATATATGATAGGCAAATTTTTATCGGATGTCAAGTATTCTAAGGGGCTCTCCAAAAAGAGCCCTATCCTTTGAGACGGAAGCGAGGGACCACCTCACCCCATGGCTCTATGTGAAGCTTCCCTTTAACATCCCGAGCCCCCTTTTATTGTCCCCAGAGCGTTCTTTTATTATCGCCCCGAGCGTTCTTTTATTTTCGCCCCGAGCCTTCTTTTTTTGTCTCCCCGAGCCCCTTTTTTGTCTCCCCGAGCGAAGCGAGGGGTGGCGCCCCACCA